>Ga0123352_10009028_pt1 | contig 15572 bp, 9 predicted proteins | sample TergutLab28metaG_FD_89700 | JGI IMG/M metagenome (GOLD analysis project Ga0123352, IMG submission 89700) | Labiotermes labralis P1 segment gut microbial communities from Petit-Saut dam, French Guiana - Lab288 P1 | ecosystem: Host-associated > Arthropoda: Insects > Digestive system > Gut ... | reverse complement strand
TTGTGTGTGTGTGTTTGTGTGTGTGTGTGTGTTTGTGTGTGTGTGTTTGTGTGTGTGTGTGTTTGTGTGTGTGTGTTTGTGTGTGTGTGTGTGTTTGTGTGTGTGTGTTTGTGTGTGTGTGTGTTTGTGTGTGTGTGGATCTGCTTTAGCCTGTAGGTGACAAATGGCAAAAATTATTTTCTTATACCAGATAATTGCTGTCATTTGGGTAGAATAAAAACAGTCAAGCCAATTGCGGGCCTGAGATTTATACATTTTTATGTCCGGGTATTAAAGAGATTGTCTGTGAACCTAGGCAGTACATTGTTAAGTTTTGATGAACACGGTACCGAATCTTAATGAATAAGGAAGGCGGGGTAACTCTTTTTCAGCTAATAGAATATCAGCTTTTCTAGATTGTTTTCTTATGTATCATTTCATTTACATGTCCTGACTGTGACATTTTATTGCCAGCTGTCAGCAATATACGTGTAACTTCTCTTGTTACCCGCCTGCAAAGCTGAAAAGGAGCTTCCTCAATTTTCGGTCGAGCTGAAATTAATTTGTGGTGCCGCAACAGGGTAAATGTTTTTGAAATACTTGTAACGCTGCCTGGGCTTTCCGAGGTGAGTCTATCAGCGACCACGCCGTGCCGACTGCAGCTGTGTACATTGTCAAGTAGCTTAGCTGGCAAGTGATATAATCACTGCTGTAATTCTCTGTGGATATTCTTTCGTGATTTCCCTTGTGCCTACTTGTCCATAGTTCCACATTCATTTGTGTTTGTCTTTTTGTAATCCGCGAGACACCACTCTGATAGATTTAACACATATCGTATATGGTGGGTCAAGAGGAATTACGTGAAATGCAGTCTGACTCTAGGCTTTAACTGACAATGAACATTCTGCTAAAAGCCATGCAGTAAAGGCATGTAGCCTAATAGATTGGTATTTTAATATTTATGATTTTGCTTTTGTTCGTAAAATAACAACCGCTTTTCGTACGAGGGTATATGAGTTAATACATTATAGATTAACAGAACTCTTACAGAAAATTCTCATTACCACTGTTGTTAGTCGTACATAATTCTGAAAGCATACAGATATATTCTAAAGGTCATTGCTGCTTACACCAATAAACTTACTGGCACTGAAGAGAGTCTAAAATGTTCGCGTTGCCTGTATACATGGCGTACAAGGAGACTACTGGTTGCTCTATAGTTACAGGAACTAACGCTGATAGCCCGTGGAATGCATTCGGCTGTGCTGTCGTGAGTTACGGAAGCAGATGAGCAACAGACAGCGCAGAGTAAACTTCGGGGCGAACAGTCTTTTGTGACTTTCAATTTGTACGTAGCAGAGGTGCCTGCCTTTAGAAGCTGCTGTGAATGGACAATGAAGGGCGACGCGACATGTGAACCAGGAACTGGCAGCTGCCTTAGTCACTGGTTTGGAAGACTGTAAGGAAGCCTCTGTGTACGGAGCGTAACAAGGTTGCCGATGTGATATAGAGCCTAGATCTTAGCAGGGTGTCCTACGGTTTCACGTTGCACTAATAAATGTGGTCTCATTGACGCCCGTAAGAAAAGCGCAGCCTTCTTCGCACGACTTGCACGAACGTCACAAATACACCGTGAATTTTTATAGGAAAGGTCTCGCGCTGAATTTTATGGAAGTCGGATGAAAAATGTGGATAATGGATAACAGAAAGTGGAAACTGTCTAAATTAATTGTGCTTCAGTGTCTGCTTTTCAACATGCATCGTGTGCCTTCCAGAACGTGTTCGTAAGTACGGTGGCAGTGACGAAACCCACGCTTGTGAGGTTATTCAGCAGTTTGGTTCGGTAGCGCGGTTTTCCACAAATTTAATCCTGAAACAAAGGGGGCGAGAAACTGTACCGTACTCCATTGTAATCGGCTGCAGTTGTGTGACAACGAACACGTGAATGCGATGCGAAAATTTCTTATTCTAGGCACTCTGTTGCTTTTGAGCCCACCACGTGTTACTGTGCTGGTGTATGAAGTTAAATATAATTGGTTCGCAGGGGCAGATTAGTGTGTCGAAATTTAATCCCGCTGTCCATGTGTATAACGTGAAATTTCGTTGGTCTAAAATCGGACAGACTTATGTAGTAGTAGTAGTAGTAGTAGTAGTATTTTATCCTTTCGTTCAGTTAGGAACATAGGGCATTTGCAAAATATCTCCCTCTGCCTCTCTTGGGCGCCAACCCATTCACCGCATTTCCCTGCTTCCTCAAAAGGGTCCTTTTCCAGGTTTGCTGCGGTGGACTAGCTAACGGAATGAAGTTAATAAACACACACGAGCTCAGATACCAACTTGTAAATATATGAGCAACAATCTGTGCTGTCGCCTAATGATCGTGGAGGCAGTGCACCATACATAGGTGGAGAATTAATTGTGCCCCTCGTAAGAAGGGTATGATGGCTAAACTGGACGACAATTAGGGGAACAATACGTTTCAGGGAATCAATAGAACATTATTTGAATCTAGCACTTTATGTATATCGCGTGTTCCTAATGTTGAGGAATTCTTATATATTATTGCCTTTTGCGTTACATAGGCTACGGACGGAAGTGCATTGGCATTGTCGACTGCTGTTGTTGATTAGTTAGAGTAAGCTTCTTTCAAACGTCTTGATTTAGTTACGTTTAAGTTGCCAAGTAACCCAAAGTTGTTAATCTGATACAAGTAATTGAAAAAGATAGATTTTTTACGACTTAAACAGATAAGGCCTAATGTTTAGAGTCCTTAGCCCCTAAGTTGTGACGTTCTGGCGGACAATAACAGATGACGTCTGCTCGCTCGGTCCTAGGTGCGAGAACTATTTGCTACTTTTATTTTGAGGAAAGACGGATACATTAAGAGGATATTGCTATACGGTTCTGGTGTAAACAGAAAATGACTTTTCATTACGTGTTAAATGATATACGAAATGGAACACAGAAAATTTAGAAGGTTGTATTGAATCATTTTTTTCCGAAAAGTTAATGGAAAATAAAATATATATTAATCTCAGAAATAGCAAAATAAATTAAGACATTTGTCTGAAATGAAACCTAATTAACTACTCTGACAACAGTTCTTGCAAGTCAGTTTTGAGCACAGTACACAGACCGGCTTTTTACACTCGTTGCAGTGGTGGGCAGTTTTTCTGTCAAACTGTGGGGGACATAACTCGCACCTTTCACATTTTAACCCCTTCCTCAGCATCACTATCTAAATCTTCAGGAACATCCTCAATTCCTAAAGGTATATTTCAAGCTTCCTCGGAATGTCCCTCGTCTTGTAATTGTTCAGAGATTCACTCGTTATCAGTCATGCTGAAACAGTCACACTGAGCGTCACTCCCTTCATTATCGCACCTGTCACAGTCCTCTAATGTATTCCTCACAGACTCGCGAATTGTCTGGTCATCAATACAGCAAACAAGAGCCTATTATATGAAGACATATCAAAGAGCAATAAAGTTACACCATTGGTGACGTAGGATCCCGATGACCCCAGGACACTCAATACGAGAAGCACTGTAACCGGAAACAATGATTGAAAATGGAAGGGGTAATACGAATACAATGAATGTCGGAGCGCTCTCTGGAAACAACACTTGTGGCAGATGAAATAAGATCTCTCGGGTCCCTAGGACCCACATGTCACCCGTTAAGAATTAATGGGTGTAAAAGGGATAACTTCACACCGGGGTTTGCTGCCTTGCAATAAGTAGGTCCTTCGGAAACGCGTCAGAAGATAGTTTTACGTTCTACAATATAAAGTTACTGTGAAATAAGTGCTATACCGTCACAGTATAATTTTCAATCAGAAATACCTTGAAGGCTTTGAAACGTGGTGTTGGAGAAGAATGGAGATTAGTCGGACCGACCATGCGAGAAATTAAGAAGTGTTACAGAGGTTCAAGGAGAGGAATATCTTACATACGATTATAACAAACAGAAGGAAGGCTAACTGGATTGGTTACATGTAACGTAGGAACTGCCTGCTATGACACGTTATCGAAGGAAAAAAATAGAAGAGACGGCAAAACGAATATGAAAACGTAAGCAGCTTCTGGATTATTTTAAGGAAACGAGAAGATACTGGAAATTGAAAGAGGAAATACTATATCGCGCTGTGTGGAGAACTGGCTTTGCAGGAAACTATGGACCTGTTGCAAGACACATTGAGTGATGACGGTGATGATGATGATGATGATGATGTTGTTGAATATACATATTACTTAAACTTAGTGTTCATTTCTTCTGCAGTTCTGTCATAGCCAACATGTTTCGATGTTGAAGACAATCAGTACGGAGACGTTTTTCAATACCACCAACTGTGGACCCAACCGTAGATTTTAAATAAACATTACAGAAATATTACTACTAATAATAATGCAGCGTATATTGCGAGTAATATCTTAAGTTATGCACTTGAGATCGCTGTTTGAAACAAGGTGCAATATTAAAAAATATATATTTTTTTCTCATGGCTTGACAGGTCCAGCGGACCAAGGCCTCCTCATTGTTGAGGCTTCGAGATCACACCCAGTGAGACACAAACACCCGGTAGTACTTTTCTGGATGAGTGATCGGCCCCTTGCAGAGACCTCTGACAACTCACAACAGTCGCAAGAGACAGATATCATGCCCCCGTTGGGATTCGAACACATAATCCCAGCAAGCGAACGTCCGCAGATCTATGCGCGCGGTAACTGAGATCGACCGTCGTAGTGTATGTGTTTGCAGTGAATACGAGTACGGTATCAAATACATGTACATTGTATTCCATCAGAAAGTACACTTGTGATATACATTCAATAGTGCTACACTACAGCATGTTTTTACCTGGTGTGATATGAAAAATACTGCGTTTAGGCGTTGGAAAATTTACAGACTCTAGTGGATGTGACAGAGCATTTGAACTTGATTCTTTGAGCTTGGCAGCTTTGCATTTCGTGCTCAATGTCATGTATAGTGGAGAATGAGCTTCATATTACCCTGTGCAATCACCGTGATTATTGCCACGGACTGGACCTCACGATATCAGAGAAATGACAGACAGCTAAAATTTCACAGCTCAATAACCACAGTAAAACATGGCTTCATAATAACAGCTGCCGAAGGGTGCAAAGTACACATGAAGAAGGAAAGTGGTAGAACAATTTTCTATGTAAAGCTATACAAGAATACATACATACATACATTCATACACATGTACATACTTACTAACACATTCTACATACATACATACATAATACTAACACATACTACATAAACATTTACATACATACGTACGTGCACACATATACATACATAACAACAAATACCACGTACATACACAAACATGTACATATATACTAACACATACTACATACATACATACATAATACTAACACATACTACATACACATTTACATACATACGTACGTGCATACATATACATACACAACAACAAATACCACATACATACACAAACATGTACATATATATACTAACACATACTACATACATATACACACATGTACATACATACTAATATATAATACATACATACACACGTACATACATACTAACACATACTACATCCATACACATACATGTACATACATACAAATAATACATCCATACACACTCATGTGCATACATACCAACACACACCATATAAACATGCACATACATATTAATACATAATACATCCATACACGCACATGTACATACATACACATACAACATCCATACACTCATGTACATAACACTAACACATACTACATACACATCATACATACTAATACACGCAACTTTAACGTAGGCATACATACATACATACATACATACGTACAGTACATACGTACAGTACATACGTACAGTACATACATACATACATACATACATACATATATACATACATTAAGGTAAAGCAGTCCCATTACGGGCCTGGACAGGCCCAGAGGTTTCCAGGAAGGTAAGGTTCCTAGATTTCGTGACAACGGCACAGGATGGTGGTAGGTTGTCAGCCTTACGCACCAGCCGCCTTTACCCCCAGCAAATACTCCTGGTACTCATTTCTGTTAGAGGCTGAGTCGACCCCAGGGCCACAGTGCGATCGGAAGGATTTTATGTCAATGAAAAATCCACTGACTCCAGCTGGGATCGAACCAGCGACCTACCGATTTGATACATACTTACATACATACGTTCGTTCGTTCGTTCATTCATTCGTTCATTCGTTCATTCATTCATTCATTCATTCACTCATTCATTCATCCATCCATTCATTCAATCATTCATACATACACACCACGTCGATGGTTTAAAACAACGAAGTTACAACACACATGACTAAATGGCATTTATTTAACTTTGGAGTTAAGTTAAATTTATAACAGAATAAAGCAGTAACTGGCATTCTAACAAGTAATAATTGTGTACAAGCAATTTACAACTCACTGTTTGCAGTAACAGCAGACAGCAGTTCGCACAGTACGCACGGCTGCCGCACGTGACAGACATTAAATTTTGAAGTACTTGCCTACAGCGTCAGTGTTACTTTATCAATTCTAAACTAAGTAATGTGTTAATAGAATAAGTCATTAAGCTACTTAATTAACTAATATACACTAAAGGTGTCATCTTCGGCATGATCCTTTGTCGTTGAGCGAATATTTCCCAGCGTTTGGTAAGATCTTGTTCCTTTATCTTGAGAAGCCAACAGTCGAAGAATAACAAAACTGTTACGTGAATAAGATGTGTCTTTATTGATTGATGAGCGACGAAAATTTTAGTGGACCAAACAGCTCCTTGAAACCTACTGAGAAAGGGGAAATTTGCTCATCAGTTAGAAACAAATTACACATTCCTTGCTTAAATAAGTTCTTTTCCATCACGATGATTCGGATGATGCAGTAAACTGAAGAGGGTTTACTTCTGTGGGGCGTCACATTTGACGTTTGTATTTGTGATCAAGCCGTTTCCTTTACAATGAAGTCTGTGAAGCATTGCAATTTTAGACTGTTACAACTTTTGATCTTTTCATGTCCGTGAGTGACATTTGTACACTGCACTTTGCCACACAGTGTATTAATGTGTTTGGTGTGAGTCTCACAGTAAATGGCGATTAGTTTAAACACGGCAAATCTGTTACTTTTAACCTGGACATGGGGTGTTCTTTGTGAGGAAAGCCTGGTTTCATATACATTTTAGAACGCTAGTCTTCAGACGATTAAATGAAGACAATATAGCGTGACATTACACAAGTATAGAAATGTATGTCCTTTGAACAACAGATAAATTAAGTGCAACTAACTCAGGCACTTCAGGGTAAGTAACAGGACACTGAAAGTGTCAGCTTAACGATAACGCGGAAAGCACAATAGTAGTTTCCTGTGCTTATGTGGCGAGAAACCGGATCAATATATTGGCAGTGTCATGGCCTTACTTGCTGACATCAGACTGGCTCTCCTACGGAAAGCTAATCAATTTACTGTGAACTGCAAAGTTCGCCCATAGTACAAGAGCCAAGTTTATGGCTTCATGAGTTATAGGTCTGTCGTTTGTAATTGATTAGTGAGGGTAATTCAGCAACACATTACCGGTGTTAGGGAGTACTGCGACGTGCAGGTAATGTAGAAGGAAAGGCGGGACAGGTTAGGACAAAACAGGACACGACAGTACAGGGCACGAAGGGGAAAATAGGCATAGGAAATGTTGAAATTTTGCTCTGTTTCTGCGGACATAACACCTGCTAGAGATGTAATTAGTACTTGCTGGGTTTGTGTGTGTGTGTGTGCGTGTGCGTCTATATATATATATATAAGTAAGTGTATTATGTATGTATATATATATGTGTGTGTGTGTATATATATATGTATGTATGTACGTACGTATGTATGCATGTATGAATGTATGTGTGTATGTAAGTATGTGTGTATATATTTGCGTGTGCGTGTATGTAAATATGTACGAATGTATGTGTGTGTATATGTATGTATGCATGCATGAATCTGTGTATGTATTTATGTGCTTATATATGTATGTACGTACGTACTATGAATGTATGTATGTGCGTATGCATTTGCTTGTATGAAAGCATGTATAAATGTAAGAATATGTCTGTGTGAATGTATGTTTGTATTAGTGTGTTTATGTATGTATAAATATATTAGTGTATGTGTGTGTATGTATTCACGAATGTATGTGTGTATATATGTATGTATGTATGCATACACGAATGTGTTTATGTATTTATGTGTTTAGTATGTATGTATGCATTATGTATGTGTATATATGTTTGTATGTATTAGTGTATGTATTATGTAAATAGGTAGGTATATACACATATACGTAGTAAAATTGTAATAATGTGTCGATTTCAATGTAAATGTGAATTAACACCCCTAATTTTCCCCACACAGTTCAGTGATGCATTCGTTGTTACTGTTGCAATTTAACGGCACGTATTTCCTATACGATCTTCACCGATTGATCTTTCTAGTGGAAACACTGTGTTCTCTGTGAGGTACAAACTGAGTCTGTGTGTAATGTAGATTAATCAGGCGCGTTGGCACAAGTGCGAAAGTGACTGTTAACTTCGTAATGTGTGCGAAAATACTCAAATATCAAATCTCATGGAAATACATCCAGTGGGAATCTATTGTTCCATGCAGATAGACGGACAGAAGTGAAGAAGCTGACAGTCGATTTCCACAATTTTTCGAACGCGCCTAAAAACAGAATCACCATAAACACAAATTAAGTTTTAAAATACAACCAAAACGTATGTTAATAATAATAATAATAATAATAATCCATAATGTAAATACATATGCGAAAAACAACGAAAAATGTCATCCCAGTGAATTAAATAACATGACCATCTGAGAAGGCTCCAGGACACAGAGATCCAGTCACGCCTCAGTGTTATGTTACAGGTTTATTTTGCTGTCTTTTTTCAGTCTTCGAGTAGTAAATTAATTTAATATTAACACACAAACCATATAAACGTAGCACTCATAGTCAATGAGAATTAGATGGATTGGAATGTAGCACGCACGGGATAGAAGGGAAATACATGCAAGAATTTTGTAGGAAAACCTGATGGAAAAAAAACAGCTTTGAAAACCTAAATGTAGATGAAGGGATGATGTTAAAAAGGATCATAAGTAAATAGGATGTTCAAACGTGGTTTCAATTCATGTAACTCGTGTTGGGTATGGATATAAATGGTGGGCTGCTGTGAACGCGGTTATGAATCTTCGTGTTCCTTAAATGTGGAGAGTTCTTGACTAACTGAGGAACTGTTAGCTTCTATTCATGTAGGCATTTCGTTATATATATACGTAAGGCTCACATACAGTTATTGTGGTCACAGTCACAGTGTGTACCAAACCACTTTTGCATTTATTTATTGTTAATAATTATGAAGTTATTTTATTTTTTCGGCGTGCTAATTAATTTCACCGAGCATGGTCCTTCCTCAGAAGCCAGTACTGCCTGACAGAGTAAAGAATTCCTCGCCACTTACGAAGTCGAACCCTTCATTATTGAAATTGTAAGACTTTAATAATATCGGCAGCCATGTTTAGAGGACCAATTCTTATATTTTTATTGGGCATATGTGTTACATATCTTGAACCATGTCAATCCAGTCCACATCTCCAACAATCTTTCCTTTAGATCAATTTTAATAATGTTTTCCCATCTGCTTTTAGGTCATCACGTTTTACAACAAACATTTTCTGTGAATATCCGCTCCTTCCAATGAGTGCTAATGCCTCGCCCTTGTCACTAAGTTTTCTTAAGTTAAATGCAGTAATTTTAATGGTCACTACTCTGAACACCTCAGTTTCCCACCTGAATTTCGAGACACGAATTTCAGAGTCTTCTGTGATATTTCGCACCGCCGAATGGTGAATAGCTCCTGTAGCGTAAAGGATTGTAGTGCCGTCTTGTCAAGGTGGAGCAATCCAACAGGAGTCACTTCTCTGCAGCTTGATCTCTTTACCAGTCATCGCGGCTTACACATCCAAGAAGAATTTAGCATTCAGCAACACCGCTGTGAGAACCTAAAACATCATATTTAGAGATACACGTCTTTTACACGGGTAGTTGCCCATCGTGATTAAGGATATTAACTATCCTAAGGATATTAGAAGAATATGACCTTAATGTATGATATTCTTATTGGGGTGCTCGTTAAGATTCAGTTCTGCTGGGATGTGACGCTGTGTCGTCTGGTGCGACCTAGAAATCTTAAATCTTCAGCAATACAGGAGGCCCGTGAATCATAAATTTGATTCTTTAGTCTACTGTTTCCTCGGTTTCTCTCTGTTTTGACAGTATTATAGTTTATTAAAGCTTTTACGTATATTTCAAAATTTATTCACCACGTAAACGGGAATTTTTTTTTTCTGAAATGGTTAATGTTATTCCAACTAACATCTCTCCTTTTTACAGTGAAGTACGCTCACATCTTTCAAAACTTACTGTAAATGTTGTAGAAAATTAGATTAATTTAGGGGAAATATACGAATGGAGCCTGGCATTAGGAGTCGAAAGGTTTCTAACAGATATTAGTGGTTCTACAAATTATTATATCCTACAAATCGTAGTTTCCGTTACAGTTCAAATATGTTTTGTACAGTGTCGTGTATTGTTGAAATTGACATCACTGTCTTGGAAGTACATATTAGCAGATAGCTATTCCGTTTTATAACTTATACAATTTTTGTCTCCGTATTCAGAAAATGCCGAAATTCAAATTTTCGTAAAGCAGCTGAGACCATTCTGCACCCTTAGATCTTATACTCCTTTTGAGTATTTTGATATTACCTTCCTATCTATTTCTTTGTCTATGGGGCTGTCTTCTTTATGAGATTTCCGCACAAAAATTCTTACGAAAATGTTATTTTCCCTGTGTTCTTTGTATCTTACCCATCTCCTTCTTCGTAACTAAATCTCGTAAAAGTTTGTTGGAAATTACGATTATTTTAATTATGTAAATTTCTGTTGCATTTGTGTAAGGAATGTTTTATATAAAACAAACCGTCACCGGATGGAATGTTTTGTAAAGTCATCTTCCTTTGTTCTCACTGTCAGCACGCTTGCACAGCTTCTGTGACAGTGTCAGTCAACAAGGTCTTTTTATCTTACTGTCAACAGAAATAACTGTACTGCAAACATCGTGTCGGTCAAGGTACAATTATGTCACCATCCAGTAACCTTATCTGTTTAAAGGAAGGTAAATACCGTCTGATCTGACGTACCTTCCGTATAATGAAGCATTTTTTAAGGTTGAAGGTGATAAGGTAGATCTCAGCTGTCTCACAAATACCAAAGAGTTTTACTACTATACGGAGTGTGTTCAGATTTCACAGTGATGAATAATACCGCTGTGATTGAACTTGATCATCAGCTGGAACCGACATTGGAAAACATCAGAGAAATCCTTGCTACTAAAATACCGACTTATATTGGATCAAGAAGAGGAGGACTTCGATCAGGATCATTTGACTCGGACATCGTAAGTTATAAAATACTTGGCTGCCAAGTGAAGTCATTGGGGTCATCAAATTCTGCGCGTAGTTTCACGTCTCATACATATCGTGCTGAAATTGTGGTTGAGGAAAACAGGACGAAAGTAAGCGGGGAGAACATTTGTAAAATTACGAGGAAAGAGAGCTTAATAGTGAAGAGAATTAGGGGTAATGAAAGTGTGCGAGACGTTCATGATTGTAAGCATCTGTTTTATGTGGAAAGCAAGATGTTAAGTGACATTGTGCCCCTGTTACTTTCATCGCCAGCACTTGTTGCAGGGGACAGAGACTGTCAATATCCATGTAGCAATCTTTGCAAAGCGTACTCATTATTTCCCACATGTTACTTTACGTCTCGGAAACGGAACGACTCTCTGATTGTGCTCGAAGATTTTCAGGACAGTGAATACAGATTTGGTGGGAATAACTCACTTCTCTTGGACTTCGACCACATAGTTTTGGGGTTGGAAAGTCTGGCAATATTTCATGCTTTGTCATATGCCCTGAAGAAGAGAGACCCTCAAACTTTCTATAGCTGTGTAGTACATAAATTGAAAAGTGGGAAGAAATTCTGTGCAGAAGATAAAGCCAACGAGCTGCTGTACGCTCATGCCTATTTGCAGTGTCTGCAGTATGCTGCTCTTCAACCGTTAGAATTATTTTCTACGAAGTTTCTTGACGGAGGCCAGAAGTACATCTCTGGTGTAAGGCGTTTGAATGTGTTACTGGAAGACACAGTCGGACTAATTCGCAAGTTCCTTATTCCAAAAGAACCACTTGCGGTACTTTGTCATGGAAATTTTAATATGCGCAACATCCTTTACCGGTATGATGCAAATAACAAGCCTATTGCAGTGAAATTAATAGAATTACAAGATGTCCACTATGCTTCTCCAGCTATAGACTTAACTGTGTTCCTCTTCCTGAGTGCTAGCCCCGAGCTGCGGGCTGAAAGTTTGGATGACTTTATCTGTATCTATCATCAGAGTCTTTTGAAGGCCACGTCAGAGTTCCTAGACTGTCCAGAAGAGGATTTGTTACCAGAATACGGTTTAGACGCTTTCAAAGACGAATTCTCCAGACATGCAGTGTATGGCTACATTCTGACAGCTGCTTATGTAACTTCAGCAGTGTCAACGCCAGTCAAAATTGCAAAGGTGTTTGAAATGTTTGATTACGGCGTTCCATCTAGGGAAGATATAGATGAGTGTATTAGAGACAACTTAAAACTGGAAGGGGAAGAAGTGACTTACAGATTGGTGTATTTGATAAAAGAACTAGTTGACAAGGGATATTTGTAGTTACACTGCAGAAGTACGGGGTTTCAGGAACTTCCTTAGATTTCTGCTGTGGGTGTTGTATCCCATTTTAGGCGACTGTATATCGCACTAAATAGAAATACTTCTGCTTAACGTGTATTCATGTGTGGCTGTTAGTGAAAAGTAGTTAACTCTGGTGTGTACAAGTGAATTTTTTCCTGTTGACGGCATGAAGGGACTTGGAGGAATGCCACTCATTCTTAAACCCGACACCACTCTGTGGTGAGCTCTCAGCTTCACACTCCCGGAAATGCCGGCTCCAACTTTCTTTATGTATTCGAATCAGATTGGACTCATAGTTTTGGAAAATAAATATATTTCTCATACCAGTAATTGAGCACGATTCGTCAGCCCTTCAGCCCATAGCTTAGTAACTCTACCGACTGCAGTACCCCGAATCGTGTGTCGTTACAATTAAAAAGCAATTAATTCGTAGTGTTAAAATAGTGGTAAATTATGAGTTATCTGTAAAATGAAGCAACAAAGTATGTTCATAAATATTCTTTGTGTAAGACTCTGAATCATATCTTCGTAATGACAGTGTTACCAAGTATAGATACATTTTGCGAAGCAAATTCAAATATTATATTTATGAAATAGGGAACAAATATAGTGGAGGTGTTTCTTCATCAAATGACAGTAGTGACAGGGGAAGACATGTTCATTACCCGTCAGAACAGTTAAAAAAAAATCACTGTGAAAAAGTGGTGTGGTGTGGTGTGGTGTGGTGTGCATAACCCTTAGCTACAGTTCGTAAAATAATGCAACTCAATAGAGCTGTGAAGATCGTACACGACTTAGTGAAACATCTTTCTGCCTTTGCACTTTGTCCAAAATTTTTCTTTTTATCTACGTCCAGGAAACGCACATATTACCAGCATCTAATTAATCCGGCAATACTGTATATGATAATATTTGTTTATTGTCATTTTTATAATTCCATTAAATTTCTTTGTTATATAATTTTAATTAGATTTTATACAAAATTACCAACTTCAAAACTTCTTCAGAGAAATGTGTAAATATTTTTAATAGATCTGTAACAGCTAAGGTAGGTTGTACATTTTATACCCGTAATTCTAAAGTCTATTGCTGTTACGTTGAATTCTATATTCTGAAAATGAGAGATTGTTGTATGGATATCGAGTGCAGTATTTTTGTTAACAAAACATCTCTGATCTGATCTGGTCTGGTCTGATGTGCCCTGGTCTAGTCTGACACACTAAAGAAACACCGCCCAGCGGTGTGTTACAAATATGTGTGTGCTGAAACACACATCTATTTCACTACAAGCGACTTGACGATGTCGCTCTCAGTAATTAGATTCAAGCGCCATCCCATAACGCCGAACGGTTTTGTAGAAACAGTTGCAAAGAAAGTATGACAGTTTATGGGATACAGGCAAATAAGATGAAATTTGTGTGACTGAAGAAGTGGGCCTGGCGACGAAGTGTGGTGCTAGAGGAAATAGGTAAGAAACAAGTGGAGTGTTAATGTTTGTTTGAAGAGTTGTATGGAAAGTTAGTAAATAGAGCCTAAGAAAACACCATGGCTATGTGTGACGGTGTAACTTCTGATCACCACCACAAGAATCAATTGCGTTCTTGGTTTATCTTCTAAATGTAGTGGGCATCAACACCTTATCATCCATCATTCACTGCAACAAAGTATTCTGGATGAATTTTATTAAAGTTAATTACGATTATAAATTTATATTTTGGCCTGAGTTTTGAAAATATATATTTTTATTAAAAATAAATTTTTAAAGATTTCTGAAAAAAATGTTGCGGATTTACACTGAATATAACGCAGCGTCGATTATGCAAAAGGATGTAGAAAAATTAAAAGAAATTATATTAAAATATAAAATATATTTACCAAATTCGTTACACTGGAAATGTGCTTGGGGAACCCCTGAAAGGTGCCTGTCTAACTCAAGTGTTCCACGGAACACGGTTGAGAACCGCTGGTTTGGGCAATCTTGTTGGCAGTAAGTGTGGAAGAACGTAGTGGCTAATTCACAGTTTGCTTATCTCGTCACAGACTACATAATATTGACACGGATGTCGTGTTGCATATACAGGTCGCTTTGTGACATATGCAGAATTTTTTATTTACAACATATAACCAACAAATTCACAATACATTTAATACTTAATTTTATCTAAATATCCTACACGTTTCGATACCTCAGTGCATCATCTTCAGGGAGTTCTTCTGTTATACCAATTTACATACCAGTTAAACTGCAGTCCATTAGGACATACATTTAAAACTGTTAAAATAATATCGTTACCACGTAATCAATACACAGTCGATGTTATGTGTAGTGTTACAGTAATTTAAGTTAGATAATGAATTTACCATTCAATAAAATGTGGTTGAATGGTGCAGTTCTTGAAGCGATTACTTGAATTGCAATCGTAACATAATGTATTGATACAATTAGATAAATTAAGAATTAAATATATTTTGCATTTTTGGTTATTTATTGTAAATATATGCAAAATGCACGGTACATACAGTTTCAAGATATGCAAAATTTATTTGAAAGAACACGTTCTGTATGTCCACTTTGGAGTAAAGGTAAAAGTAAAGCAATCCCTATACAGACCTGGACAGAGGGTTTCAGGAGATGGAGGTTCCCAGATGTCAAGACAAAAGGCACATGAAGGTGGTAAGGTCAGCCGTACACACCGGCCGCCTTTAACCACAGTAAAAATTCCTG
>Ga0123352_10009023_pt1 | contig 15575 bp, 13 predicted proteins | sample TergutLab28metaG_FD_89700 | JGI IMG/M metagenome (GOLD analysis project Ga0123352, IMG submission 89700) | Labiotermes labralis P1 segment gut microbial communities from Petit-Saut dam, French Guiana - Lab288 P1 | ecosystem: Host-associated > Arthropoda: Insects > Digestive system > Gut ... | reverse complement strand
TAAAATTAATGTCCGGTTTGAAATTGCAGCCAATTGGCTGTACGGTGCGGGAGTGCGCATGCGCAGGATCATACATGTGTTCATTAGCTAATGTCTGCCATTTTGTCGCAGGTCGATCCTTGTTTTATGTCAAGAAAGACTGAATCACAATGTGCGCTGCGATAAATAATCCTGCCAGCTGCGAAGTTCGCGCTGTGATTTGGTTTTTGTTAGCAAGAAACAATAATGCGGCCAAAATTCACATGCAACTTTGTGAGGTTTATGGGCCGAATGTTGTGAGCGACAGTAAGGTTAGGCAATGGTGTCATTTGTTTAAAGATGGGCGTACGAATGTCCATGATGAAGAGCACAGCGGTCCGCCTAGTGTCATCACAGACGATTTGGCGGAAAAAGTGAACACAACAATTCGTGGAAATTGTCACTTTACAATTTCCGAACTGTCCCTCGAGTTTCCACAAGTTTCAAGATCAGTGATTTACGATATTGTGTCAGAGAAGCTAGGCTACAAAAAACTGTGTGCCGGATGGGTGCCAAAAATGTTAACAGGCAAACACAAGCAGAAATGCCTGGCTGCAGCTCATCAATTTTTGCAACGCCATCAAATTGAAGGAGGTCAGTGTTTTGACCATATTGTCACTGGAGATGAGATGTGGATATCCTACACAAACACTGAGTCAAAGCGACAGTCAATGCAATGACGCCACTCATCGTCCCCGTAAGCAAAGAAGTTCAAGCAAGCATTTTCAATCAGAAAAATCATGGCCACTGTTTTCTGGGACAGAAAGGGGATCTTGCTTATTGATTTTCTAGAACGTGGATTGACAATTAACGCCAATGCTTATTGTGAAACTGTGAGGAAACTTAGACGGGCCATTCAAAACAAAAGACGTGGAATGCTGTCCAGTGGGATTGTGCTTTTGCATGACCATGCACAACCTCATACTGCAGCTCGAACTGCTCAACTGTTGCAACAATTTCGCTGGGAACTTTTTGACCACTCACCCTACAGCCCCGATCTCGCACCAAGCAACTACCACCTATTCATGCATCTAAAGAAATGGCTTGCATCCCAAAGCTTTGAAGATGACGATAGACTGACGACAGGCGTTACCACATGGTTCAAGTCGCTGGTAGCTGACTTCTATGACACTTGAATAAGGAAACTGGTGCCACGATACCAAAAATGTGTGGAGGTCGGAGGGGCTATGTGGAAAAATAAGGTAAATATGTAGATCTCTTTTGCCTGTGATAAATTTTATCTCTTATATGTTATTGTTAATGGCTGACCGGACCTTACTTTAAAAATGTACCTCGTAGTTTGTTTCTGAAGGCTACTGGTAGCACGCGTTCAACTGCCTGGGCTACTTAAAGAAATATGCCAATAGTGGGACTCAAACCAACATAGTTTTTTTCTGAAGACTACTGTTAGCATGCGTTCATCTGTCTGGGCTAAGCCTGCTCACAGTAAGAATGGAACGGTCTAGTTGACTCATCCTTTCCCTAGCAGCACAGCTAGCTAGCCTCGTGCTTCGGAAGGTTAATGAAGTTTAATTAATATTTTAATTTCAAATTAAGCAAATGTATTGTTGTCTTCTGTTAATATACATGCGGGGTGATTGATTGTAATGAATGGAAGACAGAGAAACACCACGAATGCGGAAATATTGTGAAAGGAAAACAACTCGAATTATGATGGCAACTGCACCGCATGTCACTGCTTGAGAGCAACATACAAAATTTCACCCTGGTGGATTTTTGTTCGACTGAGTGTACAAGCACAACTCTCAAGATTTCTGCTCAAAACAAACCTTTCTGTGCATTTTCAACGTTTGCCCGAAGGCACTCTGTCCTTAACATTGGTGTTTAAAGAGACCAGCTCAATGGCTTCTACAGCATCGGTTAGCGAGTGCCTAACCTTATTGTTTGCCCTGGATCCTGAGCGTCTCACGCTTTCATTAGACGAATGAATTGAATTTACAAGTCTTGGCTTGAAAATAATCGTGGTGCAGGGATTATTGTCCTTCCACCGTTTTGAGAATTTAGGACATCGTTTGTGGCAACACCTTGAACAACAACAGTAGCACAAACAGATCAAAGTTAAACTAGTAACCATCCCTACATAGGATAGGAATGAGAGGTGAGAATCTACTGTCCAATGGGCTCTTATCATCTGGGCTTCACATTCTTCATCCAAATGAGTTAACCACACTGGCTGAGTCTGCTTGCACACCTTGTGAGTCTTGCTTACAATTTTACATAAATTCCTTCTGCCCCTAACCCTGTGAAGTACTGTTTGGTGGTATCCATCAAGAGGTAGTCATGTTCAGGTTGGATAAATAAAAATTTTGAATCTGTTCCGCTTATCTTAATAGGAAGGGGTAAGATATGATACAAATTGTAAATCATATTGTTTGTTAGGGGTAGGCAAATTACATACACAAGAAAATGATCCTTTAAAAATACATCAATGGAAGCAATTCTTAACAATAAATGTTGATAAGTAGCACTCGTGGGGATAGATAATGAAAGGTCACTTGGCATGTCAGCTTGATTAATCTTCACTTGCTCCAAAATCTGAGCTGGTGTGACAAGTTGTGGCTGAATAACACCCTTTTGAGAATTTACAACTGCAATCAAAATTTAATATGCCCTACGGCACTCATCAATTGCTCTGTTCAATTGCATAGCATGTTCGTTAATGGTCAATAACAATGAGTGAGCATTGAACATTTCCTTAATTTCTCCATCCTGCTCATTAACTAGCCATTTCTTCGAAACCCTTAACCAAAGATTTTTCATTTTCAGATACCGTCACTAGTGTAGAATTTACGGACCTAGGGGTAGTTTTTACTACCGTAATTTGTTCCTTTGAAAGTTTAAAAAAATCCAGCTGCTCGTTTTCCAAATATGACATTTTGTTGGTATAATAATTAGCATCTTCATTATCCAAAGTTCCAAACAAAATTTTACTTCTTCCTCCAATAAAATTAAATACACCTCGCTTATTGCGAGTGTGAATTGACTCAGCTTCTTTCCTTGTTAACTGCCTAAATATTAATCTTAAGTCATTGACTTCCTTCATTGGCCTGCCAGTTTGATGCATGCTATTCAAACAACCTGTGTAATTAGCCCAAAATTTATGTTCATGCCTGTTACAAAAGTCAGTGGACAGCTGTGCATAATTCCCTACAGTTCTGAAATTATCATCAACTATTTCTAAATTTATGTAAGTAGCAACCTTCCATTCAGTGCTGTACAAGTGTTCCTCTGCAATATAGCCATAATACAATCCTGGTGATACCTTAAATTGCTGCACAGTGACATCCAAAGCTATGGCTACCGAACAGGTCACTAACAACATGCAGGCGAACCACAGTTTGCGATCCATTCCTGCAGTTCAACCAAAAAATGGTTTTACTCTATTGGTGTGAATCTTAAATGTTTTGTTTCTGGGTAATTGCAAGGTAATATTCACACCATCAACAGAGATGATTTCATAAGGACCTATGTGAGGCGGACTCAATTTCGAAGATCTACCTCAACGTACCTTCTCGTCATGTAGCAACACTTTCTCGCCTATGGTGAACAACGAAACATTTGTATTCTTGTCATAATACTACTTGCTCCTTTCTTTCCTAGCTTTCAGGTTTGATCTCGCTACTTCATAGCATGACTGTAAATGGGACTGAAGCTCCTGAACATAACTGTTATAATTATATCTAATCTCAGGGGGATCCCTCTGTAATATACCTGGTATATTAGACTTTCTGCCAAAAAGAAGCTCATGAGGAGTGAACCCGGTACTGGAGTGTGGAATGGTGTTGAATAATAAAGTGGTGTAAAGTATCCATTTGTCCCAGTCAGTTTGATCCTCTAGGATATAGCAACGTAGATATGCTACAAGAACTCTGTGTGTTCTCTCCAAGGCTCCATTAGTTTGAGGGTGGTATGAGCTGGTTTTAATTCTTTTGATTCTTAACAACTTACATACATTCGCGAATAAATCGCTAAAGAAATTGGAACCTTGATCGGTTAGTATTACTTGGGGTATCCCAAATTTCAGAACAATTTCCTCTACAAAGACCCTTGCAACAGTCATAGCATCTTGCTGCTGTATAGCAACGGCTAATGTGTATTTGGACAGCTTGTCTTGAAAAGTCAGTAAGTATTTATTGTCTTCTAATGTCTGTGTTAAAGGTCCAACTATGTCCAAACTGCAGTTTTGCCAAATTACTTCAGGCGTATTAGTAATCTGCAATGGTAATTTAGTTTTCCTTTGAGTTATTTTGTTCATCTGACAAGTCTCACAATGTCTTACATAGTTTTCGATCTCTTGCTTCATACCTGGCCAAGAAGTGTATAATTTTATTCTCTCAAAAGTTCTGTTCATTCCCAAATGCCCTCCTGTAGGTAATAGATGAAATTCGTGTAAAATTTTCTCCTTTTCTTCCTCTGTAGGCACTGAACTAATTTCGGTAATAGATTTAACTTATGTCATGTTTATCCTGCTTAATGCATCTGTGTTTGTATTTTTTGTTCCTGGCTTGTAAATTATATACTAATCATACTCTTCTAACTTAAGCCTCCATCTAAGTAATCTCAAACTGGGGTCCTTTACATTGAAGACCCAAGTGAGAGGTTTGTGGTTGGTTACAATGGTAAATTTCCTGCCTAAACTGTTTACAACCCCATACAGTAGCTAGAAGCTCCTCTGTGTTAGAGTAATTCTTTTCTGCATTTATAAGCATTCTGCTGACATAGGCAATTGGGAGATCTCGTCCAATGGGACCTTGACTGAGAATAGCGCCGAATACCTTGTTACTAGCTTCTGTAGTTAACACAAATGGTTTCGTAGAGTCTGGGTACTAGTCAGTAAGTCCTTCAAGGTAATAAAAGCTTCATCTGTTCTTCGGTTTCACACAAAAGGGGTATTCTTTCTCAGTAATTCAGTCAGTGGTTTCACAATTTTGCTAAAATTTGGAATGAATCTTCTATAGTACCTGCTTAAACCCAAAAATCCTTTAAGTTGGCATGTGTTGGTAGGGGTAGGAAAATCCTTCACAGCTTTTACCTTATCAAAATATGGGGGTAACCCCTTGGTGGTTAATATGTGACCTAAGTATGTGATCTCTTTCCTTAAAAATTCACACTTGTTTGGTTGTAATTTCAAGTTGTGCATTCGCAATCTAGCGAATACGTCCCTTAGCTTATCATTGTGCACCTGCAATGTTTCTCCAAACACAATGATGTCATCTAAATAAACTAGGCACTTTAAGCCTTGCATTCTGGACAACACAGTGGACATTAAACGCTGAAAGGTTGCCGGAGCTCCCTTGAGACCAAAAGGCATTGACTTATACTCAAAATGACCGTAATTTGTACTAAAAGCAGTTTTCAGCCGGTCCTCAACTCTTACCGGAATTTGCCAATATCCATTAGCACAATCAACAGTAGAAAAATATTTCAAATTTCCCAGTGAGTTTAATACGTCAGAAATGACAGGAATGGGGAAACTGTCACCTATTGTAACGCCATTTAGTTTACGGAAATCAACAACAACTCTCCACTTCATTTTGCCAGAGGCGCCAGTTTTCTTAGGGACTACAAGTATAGGAGAATTCCATGGGTTGGTGCTATATTGAATTACACCATCTGCTAACATTTGTTCTGTTTGTCTCTGTACTTCATCCTTATGTACCTCAGGTATTCGGTACGGTTTCACATTAATGGCCCTATGGGGGGGTCTATCGGGGTGGGGATCACATGTTCGATTGTGGAGGTATGTGTTAATTTGTCGCCAGGTAAATGAAAAATGTCGTTATATTTCTCACATTTTGTTATGATGGATGCCCTCTCCTTGCCGTTCAAGTGATCTAGCCTCAGCTGATTGCGCAGACTTGAAAGTCTGCTGCCACTGCCTGTTACAGCTGAGAATGTTAGGGTCAGTGCACTCTCGCTTTCATCTAGACCCTCCAACACGACCCAGGGTAGTTCTACATTCTGGTCTATCTCTGTCGTGTTTATTATACTGGTGACGCAGACACCGTCTACTGCCCGAGTTAGGGATGAGGCGATGTACACGCCTGGCAGTATTTCATTCTTAGGTAGCAAGCCTAGTCCCTTAGAAGTGGTGGGAACACTTACTATATTCTCTGTTCTAGCCCTTAATGTTTGTCTGCAAGGTTCTGTCTTAATTGCTCTTGGTTTTGGATCAAAGTTTACAATTACCTCATTCATTACAAGCTGGTGAGAGCAATAATTGTTTACACTTTCCCTCTCTTCCCAAAAATCCTTACCCAAAATTGTGTCATAGTGCATTTCAGAATCCTTTCCCAGAACGTGAAGTGTGTGCATTGTCTCATGTCCTGGTAAAAAGTTACAGTTCTTTGGTACCCTCTGTCCTCATGACAGTGTTAGAAATTCCCTTAATGTCAACACCCTCGTGAAACTGATAATTCACTCCAGGGGTTAAACTCAAGCTTCTTATTATCGAAATTTCGGCTTCTGGGTCTATCAGGAATTTTAGTCCCTTGAATCAATACTTATTGATATCATATCTAGGTCTGCCTTCACATGGCTTCCACACTGATTTACACTGAACCTATGGCTTCATACTCATCCATGCAAGTTAATTTGCAACCTCCAACCTTCTTGTCTGGGGACACGACTAGTTGCGCATCGGCCCCTGACGTTCGTTTCCTGCACCTATCCAGTTCCTTTTCTGGACACTGCATGCAGCTTCCGTGGAGCTTCCTTGCTCATGTGTACCTGACTTTGTTCCCGGATGACAATCTCTCGCGAGGTGCCCTGCTCGCCCACATTTAAAACAGCTCATAAAACTCATGACTGCCCGCGTGTTGGCAGGGGGAAACCTTTCCTTAAACACACATTTACTAGCCATGTGGCCCAAACTATTGCAAATTGTACACCTGGGGGTGTTCCCTCCGGCTTCAGGTTTTCATCGAGAGGATGGTGCCCTCCTCATCTAGAGATAGCTCCACGGCCTGCGATAGCAAGATTGACTTGCCTCTACTGCGAACAATGGTTTGTATCCGCTCATTGTTTAACCCTTGTACGAAGCAAGCTTTTCCGAGGTGACCAATGAGCCCTACGGCTCTGAGGATTTCCTCTGGTCTACATACTCTCCTAGCTGCTTCCCTTAATTCTGTCTGCATTTTATCAATACAGCTTCCCCAAGAAGCAACACTTTCTCCCTTCTCCTGTTGGGCACTAAACATTCTGCATGCAAAAAAATCTAGCGTGCGTTGCACGGCATAATTTTCCTCTAAAATTCACGTATGTCTTAAATCTCTCACAGTCAACTTCGACCTAGCATCTCCTGTGATTTTCGTTTTCACAGATTTCAATAAAATATCATGCTTATTGGGATGCACAAGCTCAAATGCCACATCTACATTTTCTTTAAACTCTCTCAGCCCTTTTTATCTCCATTGAATGGGTGGGTGATTAATTTCATAGCTTCCGCTACACTACAATAATGAGTATTGTACGCGGTTTCAGATTCTTCGCGAATATGGTCTGGTTCCATAATCACTTTATGGGATGTATACAAAGCACTTGACAAACTGCCTAATGCCAAGGACGATAATAAACGAGTGTAACTTACCAGCGATAAATCTTCACGGCTGTTGGCGCACAGGGTGACTATGCAAATTTCCTGGAATTGTGGTTGAACGTTGGCTTGCGGCGTTGAGTTGAACCTGGAACAGTGACCCAAAAGTGGATGTTGGGGCGGTGGATTTCTTATGATGAAGCGGTGGAGCTGGCTGCTACTGCTGCTGGAATCGACTGCCTGGCTTCTGCTTCGTAGTTAGGCTCTTCGGTGGCCTCTCGATGTGAATCTGGCCTCGTCAAGGGGTAAAGATGAGACGAGCATCTTCCAGTACTAGGCCTGGGCTCACCAGAGCTGTGGGTGGCCAAATCCCATTAAGATAGTGAGGAATGTCCCCAAGGTAGCACTCTGACGACTGGGACAACTTCTGTGCAACCACCAGAAGTAGCCGTGGTGAATGATACGACGATGGCTAGATTAGTGGAGTTGGTTGGTAGACTGCGTCCAAACCCCAAAACCTGACACCAGTTCTTCCTCCCGGCGTGTTGTATCCCGAGTGTGATGGTCGAAGCCAGGTACGCCGGTGTTGACTGAGCAGCTGGTTTCTGAGGGAAACTGGTTCAAGGCTCGTGCTGAACGCTTAAGAATTGGTATTCAAGACTCCAACCACACTTTTTAGGAGTAAATAATGCTGGTTTATTGTAGTTAGTTGATTGGAGAATACAATAAAATAACTGATGTAGTGCGTTGGGGTGATAATGATGCAACACACTGTTAATTAATTTGTAAGTACCGCTTGCAGGGAGAACAAAGAAATTTTGAATATGCGATCGGACAGATTCCTGTAGCACGTGACGACCCAGAATGTCCCTCAAGGCATCCAAAACCCTAGATTAAATAGCATTGAAACTTGGGTGGCAAGTGACGTCATAGGGCTTTGGTTGGACCAGACGCACTACCAAATATGGTCATGAGTCCCCGAAAAAATACAAGCAGGACAGCAACTGTCCACATTGAACGTTTCAATCACAACCCCCAAAAGAGAGTTAAACAAAGGGGTAAGCAAACAATTCTCCCTAAGAACGGGTGTGTAATGGGCGCACGTGTATCATTTCTTGTGGTGAGTGACAAGGTCCATACACACATGCACCCTGCTTCTTAAACCAAAGCTGGAAATAATTGGTTGCTAGGCGAGATTAAAATCGCTGGATGCGACAGGATCTTAAAGAAACAGGATGGGAAGGTGTGGACTGGATTGATCTGCCTTAGCACAGGGACAAGTTGCAGTCTGTTGCAAACATGGTAGTGAACCTTTTTGGTACCTGAAGATGCTGAGAATATTTTGACTGGCTGAGAAATTAATAGCTTCTCATGAATACTCCATGAGGTTTGCATGTGGGGATTGAGGAATTGTGTAGAACTGTAGGGGATATAATGTTTGGAACTGGAACTTTGTGTTACTGAGCTGGGAAAGTATGTGGGTTTGGGTAGGTGTTGTGGAGGCATCTGTGCAAAAACTGACATGTCTCTGAACACTGCAGTTAAAACTGTATTGACATTCTGTGGAAAGAGCAAAGCTAGTAATTCCCTTTGGGCCTTGTGGTTCTGTGTGGGGATGAACCTGTCTGAGTGTCATGTTTTTTTTATTATTATTTATTAGCAATCAGAATACAGCCTATAAGCTGTTGTGATGATTATACAGGTACGCAAGGACACCATGTATTACTAATGACGTGGTAGGCTATTCATCCAGCAATATCACATTAGGTGCCTTGTAAGTCTAAAGGCCAGCATCTTTTTAGTCTCCTATTGTTTATAGGTTGTACTAATGGCTGTAATAGTGGATTGGGATGGGCTTCCAGTTTGTTGTGATGTTTATTGGTTCTTTCATGGATGACGTCATGTAAGGGATCAAAATTTATTATTCACCTATGAATGCACCAGTGATTGTCTTGAAAACAGTATTAAAATAGTCTGCTCCCAAACAGTGCGACATACACAAATCAACAAGGCCATGACCCATATATTTAGCCACATCACCACTAATTTAATCATACACTGATGAAACATAATTGACTATTTTAAAAAAGTGGAACTTTAACAAGCATGGATAATGAGCTCTCTGAAGATGGCGTGACTGCATAGTTTCAAGATGCACGGTACAAATGTAAAAATTATGTAAGGGATGTTGGAAGTCTGTATGTAGAGTATGATTTGGTACATACCATGGTGCATTTGCTATGGCTCTGAGAATTTTGGATTGGGATCTGTGTGTGATGACTATGTTGGACAGTTCTATTCCATAACCCTATGTAGGTTTGATTACTGCTTTGTAGATGAGTAATTTATTCTCTATACATAGGTGGGATTTTTTTTACTGTCAACCATTTGATCTCTTTTGTTCTTAAGTCAATTTGTTTCCCTTTTTTGGTGATGTGCTTTTTCCAATTTAACCTGCAATTGAAGTTTAGTCGTAGGTATTTTACTATTTCTGTTTGAGGTATGGTAGTTTGGTTGATGTTGACTGTAGGGCAGTGGCCTTTCTGGACGGTAAACGTTATCTGCGATGATGTGGTTTCGTTAACCTTAATTTTCCATTTCTTTAGCCGTTTTTGATGATGTGTAAGTGCTCTTGAAGATTAAGTGCGGCTATCGTAGGATGTTCATGAGTTGCAAATATTTTTGTGTCGTCCGCGAATGTGCCTAATGTAGTTTCCTTGGATGTTGGGTAGTCAGGTGTTTATAGTACATGGAGAAGAGGACCAAGAATGCTCCCTTGTGGTACACCAGAGTGTATGTGGAAGTGGCTTGAAGTTTCTGCATTGATTTTTGTTTCAAATTGGTGTTCATTTAGGTATGATTTCAGCAGGTAGAAGTAGCTTGAGGATAGAATTCTTTTGATTTTGAATAGTAGCCCTGGGTACGATACTTTATTGAATGCCTGGCTTGCGTATAAAAATGCAGCTGTACAATACTGCTAGTTTTCTGTAGCTTTTTTGATGACACCTGTTATGCGGTGGTGTTGTTGCACTATGGAGTGAGCCTATCAGAAACCAAATTGATGGTTTGGGATCCAGTTTTGCGGGTTCAAGCTTTATTGATTTTTTTTGATTATAAGCTTTTCTGGTACTTATGAAATTGTCGGTAGTAAGCTGATTGGTTGGTAGGATGAAACATCCATTGTATTTTTCCCAGGTTTGGGTATCATTATAGTTTGTGCAGTCCTTAATGATTTAGACTAGTATTCGAGTCATAGTAGGGCATTGAATATATACATTATTTTTAGAAGTCCTCCTTTTGGCAGTTCTTTCCACATTCTGGCAGTAATTAGGTCAAGACCTGGTGCCTTTTTTTGGTTTAACATTTTGATTTAATCTTTTATTTCTTTTAAAGTGAATGCTTTAAGGCGTTTGTGATTGAATGGGTGTAGCTAGGTCTTGTTCCACTTCCTGGTCCTGATCATTTTTATGTGGAGAGAAAACCTCTGAAAGATGTTCTGCAAATAGTTAGCTTTTTCCTTGTCGCTTTTTGCCCATGGTCCTGGAGGTGTTGAATATTTGCCTAATGGGGGGTGGTGATGTTTTGATTTTTCTCTTATTTTTTATAGGTTTCCAAATAGAGTTAGCTTCTCTTTTGAGATTAGAGACATATTTTTCAAAGGATTCATTCCGCATTTCTTTGAGTTAGGATTTAAATTTGCTGCTTGTTCGGTTATATATTCGTATGCTGTGTTGTGTGAGTTCTTTGCCAGATTGCCCTGGCTTGTCTCTTTTTGGGTACTAGTTTCTTAATTTCATAGGTTATGTTATTTGTAGTTCTTTGGGGATCGCTGTTTGGGGTAGCTTCTTTGGTAGCATGCTGGAGTGAATTGAGTAGGTTGTTAGTTTCTAGTTTTATATCTTCGCATTCTTTAAGTTTTATTTATAGATTTACTTTGTCTTGTATTATTTTTCTGTAGGTATCCCAGTTTGTTTTTGAGTTGTGCAGGCATGGTGTTGGATTTCTACTACTGATGTGCTTAATGTTGCTATCATCGGGGAATGGTCGGAGGTTAAGTTGTAACGTGATAGCATGTCTGTGTATGTTGAGGAGATTCCGTTGGTTACAAAGAAATCTAGTAGATCCAGGAGTTTGTTTCTGTCAGTAAGCCAGTATGTTGGTGTTCCTGGTGATAGAAATGAATAGTTTTTCTCTTGGATTACTTTTCATAATTCTCTGCCTTTTGTTGCTGTTAAACATGAGCCCCATAGTGTGTGTTTGCTGTTGTAATCGCCTCCAGCTATAAATTTTAGTCCTAGCCTTTGAAGGAATGTCTCAAAATGTTCCTTTTTTACATTGTGTTGGGGTGGACAGTAGACGACTGTGATGGTTATCTCATATGGAAATCCATTTACTTTTATTGATGTAGCCTGAATGGAGTCTTCTTCATATTTTAACAGTTCATGTTGTTTGATTTTTTTTAATAAGTATCGCAGTACCTCAGTGCGCTCTGCCATCAGAATGGTTGGTGTAGTATAATTTGTATCTTGGTGTGCTAAAGTAATTTTTGGTTCTAAAATGTATGTCAGTCATTAGGAGTATATCTATGAAGTTTTGATTCAATTCTCCAGTTTGTAGGGGTCCTATGGATGGTAATGTCAAGGAAGTTTATCTGGTTGTTTGTCTTGCATTCCACTGTGAACTTGAGTTTTGGATGTATTGTATTGAAGTCTCTTACTGTGTTCTGGACGTCTGTGTGGTTGGTGTCGTAGATAAACAGTACATCGTCTACGTATCTGAAATATTTTATGATCTTATGTTTGTCTGATAGGTGTGATACATGAAGTTGTTCTAGGTGTTGTAAGAAGATTATTACAGGTAATTTTTTGTTATTGCTCCTGTACTTGGCTATGGAGTTAATCATAGGAGTATTCCATTTGGATGTGTCCTTCATCTGCTGTTTTAGCGTATCGGTGTCCTATGTTTCATAGATTCTTTATAGGTTGAAGAAGTTAGAGTAGGAGACATGGGGTCAGGAGACACCACTACGGTTGATGTATGAACACTCTTGGAGGCCTTTTTGAACATGTTTGTGAGATCTGCCTGTTTCAGTGATGAAACTTTTTTCTGGTAAAAAAATGAAACACATGGTCTTGGGACTGCTGTCCTCAAATGCAGGATTATCAGATGATGGATTAAAGGAATTTTCCTGTACCCTAAAAAAATGTTGAGGTGAATGAATTACATGTATCAGTGGAATTAAAATCACCTAGAGTAGTTTATATATTTGTTCCTCCAAGCAGTTTGGATGCAGTCTGATGTATGGAAAACCAGCCTGTAAACTAAGGTGGAACCGAGCCTGGAAGTTGAACAAAATAGATTTTCCGTTTGGTGTGTTGTCAAAGTGTGTATGCCTCATAGGTTTAATAAACAGCAGCAACAGATGCTTTTTATTTGGACCTCTACATCTTGTTAAAACTTCTGTGTGGTTCTGTGAACTCTGCCAAATAAGTGGATGATCTTGACCAGCATTTGGTACCACTGTTTGCACATTTCTGTGCTGAGTTTTAGTTCCTGTTTTGTTAATTTTTTATTGACTTCTTTAAGGAACATTTCCAGACACTTGTGCCTTGTAAAGAATGTTAAATATATTCTAATTTTTATGTACTTTTGGACCAATGATATTTTCCAGATGATGTGAAATTATTAAAAACCACTCATTCAGCAGTGAAATCATTTTGTGAAAGCAGGCATTTTTAGATTCATACACAGAGCCTGTTCAATGCATTTGTGCCCTGAATATGGTAATGAAATGCTTTTGGAATATGATAATTTATTTTGTCAATGTTGTTTTTCCTGTTGTAAGCAGCTGTAAAATCAGCACAACTCACAATTAACAAGTGCTTGTTGCTTAACTGTTTGGGGACCAGTATATGCTTTTATGTGCTTTTGGTCCTGACAGAAATGTCCAGTGTGTAGTTTTGTCTACATAATTTGGTTGAGTCCAAAACAAGAAGGTCTGTGGCCCAGATGTGTGGCCCATAAATTAATTTAGCCTGACACTGAATAACAGTTGTAACAAAACATTAGTCATTTCGTGTGTTAAGTGCTATACTAGTACAAAACTGAATACAGTTTGGGAACAGAATTTATTTTAATTGAAAATTATAAAAAAAATAATTAGACCACATTGAATTTTAATAATCATTTTTGTTAAGAATATTTGGATTAGTTGTCAACCTATATGTTGCACCTTGAAAATAGCTTGCAGTGCAATTTAATATGTGTACTTGATGTCTTAGCAGCATCCATAATATGCTGTTGATTTCATTGATGGTGTTGGTTGACACTTATATGTATGTGCTTTGTTGTGTTCATTTTCATGACCTCAATTTTCAACATGTTCGTGAACTGTCAGACGAATGTGCAGTCATAATTGTGCCAGTGTTCTACATTATAGTTTATTGTTTGTTCCCCATTGGTATCAACATTGCATGCATTACATACTCCCGGTGTAAATCGTGGGTTTATTCGTTGTGTGCCTTAACTATCCATAACAGACATTCTGTCAATACGGTGTAGTAATTTAGCAGTATTGTACTGTCTGGTTTCTGCAATAAACATCAATGTCTTGACATCATCCTCCAGAGTTAAATTCTGCAATCCAAGTTATCATAAGTGTAACCTGTTTAGTCTGGTGTCCACATCTTGAAAAGAATCCTCTCTGGGCTGGGTAGTTAAATGTAAACACATGACTAATGAAAAACTGAGTAATAATTTCAACAGAATAAGACAAAATTATGAAATAAATGGCATTGTGTGAAAAGTAAAACGGATATTATGTATAATGTCTTAAAAATTTAAGTTTCCTTAGTGCCTAAATGATTAAAATGATGTATTCTTGTGTTTGGGTGATTCCTCAATGGCTGAATTTTCTATCCCGACGTTTCGGAACACTCTTTCTCTTCCATCTTCATAGGTTGACTTATGAAGATGGAACAAACAGTGTGTTCTGAAACATTTGCGCATAAAATTCAGACAATGGTGAATCACCCCAAAGAAAGAATACAACATTCACGACACGGCGAAAGTCTGAAATCAAGAATGTTTAAAATGAGTTTCTAGGAGTGTCTTCACACGTGCATTTGCATATGTGAACGCGGGTCTCTAAAATGTTGACATGTTTTTGTTCCACCTGGCTCAGAAATTCACAGGTGTGATGAATGTTGTGTGCTCATTAATGGCTTTCTCTGCACTGTCCTGCCGAGGTTTTGGGTTACTTGATGACAGAAAATGGTTATTGCACTTATCAAATATGTTGGGCCTTGTACTCTGTCCATTGTGCATCCTGTTGGCTGTTGGCTGCACCTCTTGTCTTTTTTCCTTCTGGTGGACCCCTACTTTAGCTCACACAAGACTAGAAACATGTTCATAATTGTAATATGTTTTCTTTTGGGTAATTCCCCGGCGTCACAATGCTAATAGCCGACGTTTTGGAACCCTCTATCAGTTGCATCTTCATAGGCTGGTGGATGAAGTATGACAAGGGATGGGATGTGTGGTGTATTTATACCTGACAGGGTTCTGGCAGGCTGGTGGAGGAGCCAATGGAAGGCGAGTGACTGGAAGTGGGCGGGTAGGTGCATAACAGGTTGTGGAAGGGGGAGGTATATAAGTGCGAGTGCGGGTGGGATCACTGTGGTGTAATCAGTGGATGCCTCCTTTTCTTGAGTTTGTGTAGCAGTGGTTTCCAGGATCTGCTGAGCTCTGCATTAAAGAACATGAAAGACACGCGAGACTGGTTCAACCCGATAAATCAGCGGTTGCTGAACACAGTTTCAATCATGACCACATCATCAGATTACGGGATACTAAACTCCTCTCCTCAAAAACTGGCTGTATGGATCGTCTCATCAGAGAAGCCATCGAAATAGAGATGCATCCTAATAACATCAACAGAGATGGGGGTTTCAACCTCAGCAGATCCTGGAAACCACTGCTACACAAACTCAAGAAAAGGAGG
>Ga0123352_10009020_pt1 | contig 15576 bp, 12 predicted proteins | sample TergutLab28metaG_FD_89700 | JGI IMG/M metagenome (GOLD analysis project Ga0123352, IMG submission 89700) | Labiotermes labralis P1 segment gut microbial communities from Petit-Saut dam, French Guiana - Lab288 P1 | ecosystem: Host-associated > Arthropoda: Insects > Digestive system > Gut ... | reverse complement strand
TTGTAAATTCCTCTGTGTTAGACGATAAAGTGCTTTTCAAATCGTCCGACGAACTTCCGACTTATCATTTGGCAAATGTGGTTGATGATTATTTGATGCAGATTTCGCACGTTATTCGCGGTGAGGAATGGTTGCCGAGCGCACCGCTTCACGTTTTGCTGTATCGCGCGCTTGGTTGGGAAAATGAAATGCCGAAATTTGCGCATTTACCGCTTTTGCTTCGACCGGACGGAAACGGAAAATTGAGCAAGCGCGATGGCGACCGACTCGGATTTCCTGTTTTTCCGCTCGATTGGATTGACCCGAAAACGGGCGAAAAATCGTCCGGCTATCGTGAAGCAGGCTATTTTCCCGAAGCAGTTGTTAATTTTTTGGCGTTGCTTGGTTGGAATTCGGGAACAGAACAGGAAATTTTCTCAATGCAAGAACTTATCGAGCAATTTTCGTTGGAAAGAGTGAGCAAAAGCGGTGCAAAATTCGATTACGAAAAAGGCAAATGGTTTAATCACAAATATCTGCAAATGAAATCGGTAGAGGAAATTACCGAGTTGTTTTTGCGTCATTGCGGTACTGAATCAAGTTCAGCAGACCCGCAATCTCCCGAGTATGCAGTTGCAAATCAAGCCCACAATGACAAGGCTTTTTTCGACAAAGTACTAAAAATTGTATCATTAGTACGCGAGCGCGCCAATTTCGTAAGTGAACTTTGGGAACAAAGCCATTTCTTTTTTCTCGCGCCCGAAACTTACGACGAAAAAACCGTTCAGAAACGTTGGAAAGACGAAACGCCAAATCAAATGCGCGAATTGATAAATGTTTTGGCAGAAATCACGGATTTTTCTGCCGAAAAAACTGAAACAATCGTCAAAGCGTGGATTGAGGAAAAAAGTTACAATCTCGGCGCAATTATGAACGCGTTTCGCCTCGCGGTTGTCGGCGCACCAAAAGGTCCGCATATGTTTGATATTGTTGCGATTATCGGAAAAGAGGAAACGATTAATCGATTGGAAAAAGCGATTGAAAGGATTTAACCCAACCGATTTATCAGCGGATTTGCATACATTTCGAGCATTTTTGTTCGTAGAAAATCCAAATCTTTGTCCGTAATTTCGATTTTTTCGATTTGTTTTGAAATGTAATTTTCAAAATCCAAACACTCGGCATCGGCGTAATCATTCACAAAACGTTTTTCGTCTTTCAGCAAATCGTATGCAATTTTATTTACGTTGAAAATGGTGTAGTTCGAATATATTTTTTTGTCTATTGTTTTGACTAACAGGCTAATTTGCTCTTTCAACACATTGGATTTTTCGGCAATTTCTCGCACTTCGGCATTTATATCGCCCGAAATTCGGTAATCCACTTTTCCGCGAAAACCTGTTATTCCGATTTGCATATTTTCCAAATCGTCCGTCGGCTGTTTTTTGTATTCGGGATTGTCGCGCTTCAACTGAAATTCTTTCGCTTTCAGATAATCGGTCGGGTCATACTCGTACGAAATAGCGAGCGGACAAATATTGAGTTCCGAAAAATTTTCGTAAAAATCTTTTCCTCCGCTGAAAGCCAGCATTTTAAGCAAACTTTCTTGCGTTCGGTCGTTCGAATCTTTGGAGCGACCTTCACGTTGCGCAATCCAAATCGAGCGTTGGTCGTCTTGTATCAACATACGAATGTATGCCGAAAGTTTTTGCGATGCTTCCAAAATTTGGCGCACGTTTTTCTGTCCGCGTTTTACGATAAAAGCTCGGTTTAAGCGCACAAAATCCTCAATCCAAGGATAAATCAGCAGGTTATCGCCAATGGCAATTCCAACGGTTTTCATTTCATTTTTGAGCATCGAGAGGCACAAAAACACCGAATCAATCGTAATATCGCGATGGTTTGAAATGTACAAATAAGGTTTGTCTCGGTCGATGGTTTCAATACCGAAAAAATCAACTCCGTTGGTTTTTTTCGCTTCCATATCTTTCAAAAAAGGATATATGAAGCGTTTTTGAAAATCGTCCGTCGATTTTACGGTAAGAAGCTGTTGTTTCAAAATATCTTTGGGAATTTGCGGAATGAGTATGCCCAATAAACTAACCAACTGCTCGTTATCAAGCATTCGTTCCATCATTTCCGGCACTTCCGCATCGGAGTAAAAGCGAATATCGTCAAAATTATTCATATTTTCGTTAATTTCAAGTTTTGCGTCATTGCGGGCTTGACCCGCAATCTCACCACTCGGAAGATGCTGAAACAAGTTCAGCATGACGTTGTGTCAAATAGTTTTTAATATTTGCAAATACATAAATATTGCCGGCACTGCGAGTAGCATACTGTCAAATCGGTCGAGCAATCCGCCGTGACCGGGAATGATATTCCCCGAATCTTTTACGTTCAGCGTTCGTTTCAGCAAAGATTCTATCAAATCGCCGAAAGTTCCGAAAACGACTATGATTTGGGCAAAAATAATCCATTGAATAAAACTTAATTCGCTGATAAACAGCGAAAAAATGTAAGCAGGAAGCAAAGCAAAAATCGCTCCGCCGAAAAAACCTTCCCACGATTTTTTGGGCGAAATGCGCTCAAACAAACGGCGTTTTCCGAATGTAATTCCCGTGAGATACGCGCCTGTATCATTTACCCAAATTATAACAAAAACTGCCAGTAAAATAAGCGGTTGATACTGACCGTTTAACGTGAACGGAATAAAATTCAGCAAAGCAAACGGCAACGCCACAAATATTTGTCCCAAAAGAAAATAAGCCCAATTATGAATCGGCTGTGCTTTTTGGCGATACAATTCGGCAATAAAAACCAAAACAAGGAAAATACCGTAAATCAGAAATATTTTTTCGGAAAAAATATCGGAAGCATACAAAAAAGAGTTTTTAAAAAGAATTATTCCTCCAATAACGGCAAGCACAGGATTTACAGAAATACCTTCTTGTTGGTTTGTCAGTTTGTGAAATTCGTAAACAGAAAAAGCTGCGATTATCGCAAACAAAACTCCAAACGAATACTGACTCCAAATAATAGAGCCAACGAGAAGCAGTACAAATACTGTTCCGCTCAAAGTACGTTTTACAAAGTTATTCATATTTACCAAGTCAAAATTTCTACAAAGATAAAATTTAATTTTGATAAATGAAAACCACAATTTCTTTTGCGCCGTGTGCGCCAAGTACGAGCGTTTTTTCGATGTCGGCTGTTCGGCTCGGACCGGTTATCGTGGTGATTGCCGAAGGTAAATCGTTGCCGTATTTTTGCCGAATAGCAATCAACGCATCGTCAAGATAATCGACCAACTGGGAAACGTGCGCAACAACAATGTGAACAGGCGGAAAAATGTGCATTTGTCTGCCCGACTGCGAAGCCGACGAAACCACGACACTTCCTGTTCGCGCCACGAGAAATTCGCAAGTAGTAATTCCTGTTTGCATTTCGTCAAAATCTTGCTGATTGTCGGAATACGGAATGTTGTACGATTTTAATTTTGCAATAATATTTTCGTCTCTGCAAAATAAATACGGAAAAGAACGTTCCGAAACAAAATCGCTGATTTTTGCATACAAATCTTTTTCATCAGCACACAAAACGCACTGACCGCTCACCGCTTCCAACTCATTTTTGAAACAAGTTATCGCATCGGGCAAAATTGGTTTGTAAATTTCTTTTTCGCTGTCAATTTCAATCGTACGAAATGACGAGCGTGCGGAACGAGCGGTTGCGATGCGAGATAATATTTTGTTTCGTGAGGAAGTCATTTTCTTTTCAGTTTAAATTTTTGTTTGCAGTCAAAACAATAATGCATTTTTTGAAAAAATGGAGTGGGAAATATAAGCAAAAGCGAAGTTATAAGAAAAAACCAACCTGCTTTTTTCGATTTGGAAACTTCCTCCGAACCACAAATCGGACAAGTTATTTCTCCATTTTTTATCAAAGTTTGTTGGTAATCAGTGTGTTTGTCGTCTTGTGTTGGCGATAAGTTTTCATCTCTAATATATCCTGCTTCTTTCAGTATTTCAATGGTTTGCTGCAAATCGCTTTCTCTGACTTGAAGTTTTACGCCACCGATTGCATTAGAATAAAAAGGACTGACTTGCGCAGTTAATTCATCTTTCGCAAAACAAAAAATACCTTCCGCTTCTAATCTACTCCGAATTACCGCGACTTCGTGTGCATAGGTAAATGTCAAAACTGTAACAAATTGCTCGTTTTTCACGCGTTTTATTTTTTTTACAAAATTACAGAATTACAAAATTCGATGGATTTTAAAAAACGCAACTACACTCTGCACTCTGCAAACTGCACTCTATTTCAAATACTTTCTGTTGGAATTTTCTTGCAAAACACGCATTTGCTGAATGGCAATTTGATTTAATTTCACTATTCTTTCGCTTTGTGAAATTCCGTCATTTATCAAGACTGCATTAATATTTTCCATATTCGAGAGGCAAATCAGTTCATTTATCGTTGCATAATCGCGTATATTACCTTTTAAATCAGGATTTTGATTGCGCCACTCTTTTGCCGTCGTTCCAAAAAGCGCGACATTCAAAACATCTGCCTCGTTAGCATAAACATAAGAAATTTGCTGTGGCGTAAGTTCGGACGGTATCAAGTTGTGCTTAATTGCATCTGTGTGAATGCGATAGTTTATTTTTGCTAATTCGCGCTTCGCTGTCCAACCGATTGATTTTTGTTCCTCAATTTTCAGTCGCTTAAATTCGGTAACAAGATAAAGTTCAAATTCTGCCGAAAGCCAAGCGGCAAATTTAAAAGCAATATCAGAATGGGCAAAAGTACCACCGCCATAACGTCCGGATTTTGATGCTATGCCTATAGCATTTGTTTCGTTAATCCATTTTTGAGCCGACATCCAAAAATGCGGTTTTGCCGATTCGATTTTAAACCCCTCATAAATGTGGGGTTTAAAATTTGGATTGAATAACATTTCCCACAAACCAAGATACTCAATCGTACTGTAAGTTCTCATCCACAAACTGATTATTTGCGACGGACTTTCCGCATCACGAGTTTTTGCAATATCAGTTAGTGAAATATAATCCTCTTGTTCTTTTCTGAAAAAGATTATTTCCGTTCCTTTTACAATTATTTTTTCTTGCTTTGCCATAAAACTTTACTCCTCGCTTTCCTCCTCAACTTTCGCTTCGGGCAAAGTCGGCGAAGTTGAATTTCCATTCATCGCCATAAGTTCATCGTTCCGCGAAACCCAAGGGCGTTTTCCGAAAATCCGTTCCATATCCTCCGAGAAAATCACTTCGCGTTCTATCAGCAATTCGGCTAATTCGTTGTGTTCCTTTGCGTTTGCTTTCAAAATTTCTTTTGCGCGTTCGTATTCTTTTGCAACAATTTCTTTTGCTTCGGAGTCAATCAATTCGGCGGTTTTTTCGCTGTACGGCTTTGTAAATCCGTAATCGGACTGACCTGTGGAATCGTAATAACTCATATTCGGCATTTTTTCGCTCATTCCGAAATATGCCACCATCGCGTAAGCGCGTTTTGTTACACGTTCCAAATCGTTGATTGCTCCTGTTGATGTTTGATGCAAGAAAACTTCCTCAGCAGCGCGACCGCCCAAAGTCGAACACATTTCATCGAGGATATGACTTTTGTCTGTCAATTGGCGTTCCTCCGGCAAATACCAAGCCGCGCCCAACGCCTCACCGCGCGGAACAATCGTAACTTTAACCAATGGGTTGGCATATTCCAATTTCCAGCTCACTGCGGCGTGTCCTGCTTCGTGATAGGCAATGGAACGTTTTTCAGAAATAGTTGTTATTTTCGTTTTCTTTTCCAATCCGCCGACAATTCTATCAACGGCATCCAAAAAATCTTGCTTTCCAACAGTTTCTTTGTCTTTCCGCGCCGCAATCAAGGCTGCTTCGTTGCAAACATTAGCAATATCTGCTCCCGAAAATCCGGGCGTTTGTTTGGCAAGAAATTCAACATTGACCGATTCATCTACTTTAATCGGACGCAAATGTACATTAAAAATGGCTTTTCGCTCTGAAATATCAGGTAAATCGACATGAATTTGGCGGTCGAAACGACCTGCACGCAACAATGCTTTGTCCAAAATATCGGCACGGTTTGTCGCAGCGAGAATGATAATTCCGCTGTTTGTTCCGAAACCGTCCATTTCTGTAAGCAATTGATTCAATGTGTTTTCGCGCTCGTCGTTTCCGCCCGCATTTACATTGCGCGTACGTGCGCGACCGATAGCGTCAATTTCATCAATAAAAATGATACACGGCGCTTTTTCTTTTGCTTGGCGGAACAAATCGCGCACGCGCGAAGCTCCAACACCGACAAACATTTCGACAAAATCTGAACCCGAAAGCGAAAAAAACGGAACATCGGCTTCGCCTGCAACGGCTTTTGCCAAAAGCGTTTTTCCTGTTCCCGGAGGACCAACAAGCAACGCGCCTTTCGGAATTTTTCCGCCTAACTGCGTGTATTTAGACGGATTTTTCAAAAATGCTACGATTTCCTCAATTTCCTGTTTCGCGCCTTCAAGTCCCGCAACATCTTTGAACGTAACTTTGTTTGCCGCCGATTTGTCGAACAACTGCGCTTTGGATTTCCCGACGCTGAAAATTCCCATTCCGCCGCCTGCACCGCCCATCATACGGCGACTCAAAAGCAGAAACAAAAGGATTATAAACAATATTGGAATAAAGAAAGAGAATGTATCAAAAAAACCTCGACCGTCTTTGTAATCCACTTTTATATTCAATCCGTGCTCCTCGCTTGCCTGTTCAATAAAATTGTTGAAACTCTCTACCGAAGGAATATTTACAGCAATCATTCTGTTTTGGAACGCATCGGCTCTGTCGCCGAAAACTTGCTGAACTGCATTTTCGTTTATTTGCGCTTCAAGTCTGTTACGTGCACGCGCAACAACAATACTTTCAACCGCGCCTTCTCTCACATACTCTTGAAATACTGTATATTGCACCTCTTTTGTCGGATTGGCATCACTAAAAAAATGAAAGCCGGCAAGTCCGAGCAGAACTATTCCGTAAATCCAAAAAATATTAAAATTAAACTTGGATTTCCCGCCGAAAGGTTTTTTGTTTTGATTATCAGGAAGTTTTAATTTCTGATTTGAGACTTTATTATTTTCCATTTATAAATTAATTTCTGATTTCAAATTTCTGATTTCAGATTTTTCATCACAAAAAATCACGAAAATCATAGAAATCACAGTTTAGATAATATCCTCTATTTCCGTCAATTTTGCATCCTCCCACAAGTGTTCGATGTCGTAAAATTCGCGCGGAGCGCGCTGAAAAACGTGTACAATAATTTGTCCGTAATCCATCGCAATCCATTCGGCATTTTCCAAACCGTCTATTGCATAAGGTTTTACCTTGATTTCGTCGCGCACCCAATCTTTAATCGAATGTGCGATTGCGCCAACGTGAACTCGTGAATCGCCTTCGCAAATCACAAAATAACTGCACGGCGCTTCCTGCAAATCAGACATATCAACAACAACAATCCGTTTGCCTTTTTTCTCTTGTATTCCTTCTACAATTTTATTTACTATTTGTTCGTTTTCAACCATATTTTTAGTTATCAGTTTTCAATTTTCAGACGATGCAAGTCTTTCAACTTTCCGTCTGTTTTCTTTTCGTCTATTCAAAAGGAATGCAAAGATACTGCTAAATCGGCAAATATAAAAATGGTATGAATGCAGACTTTGTACAACTTTTTGTTTGATTTTGTTTTTTTAATTATGAAAATCCTAAAATCCCAAAAACTTTGATTTAGATTTCGAGAAAAAACCGTACATTTACACAAAAATTTTTAGCAACTGTTTTTTTATGAAAAAAGCAATTATCATCGGAGCAACTTCGGGCATTGGATTGGAAGTTGCCAAAAAACTGCTGAACGACGGCTGGCAAATCGGCGCGGCAGGACGCAGAGAAACCGAATTGCAAAAACTGCAAGCCTTGTCGCCCGAACGAATTTCGATACAAACATTAGACGTAACGGCTGATGATGCGGTGGAAAATCTACAATCGCTCATCACAAAAACGGGTGGAATGGATTTGTTTTTGCTTTCGTCGGGTGTTGGCAAGCAAAATCCGAATTTGCAGATGGAACTCGAAATGCAAACCGTCGCCACAAATGCCAAAGGTTTTACGCAAATGGTAAATGCCGCTTTTCATTATTTCAAAACGCAAGGCAAAGGACATTTGGCGATTATCAGTTCGATTGCGGGAACGAAAGGCATCGGCGTTTCACCTGCATATTCGGCAACGAAGCGTTTTCAGAATATTTATATGGAATCGCTGGAGCAGTTGGCGCGTACCGAAAAATTGGACATCACGTTTACCGATATTCGCCCCGGATTTGTGGCAACGGCATTGCTCAACGAAAGTAAAAAATATCCGATGCTGATGCGCACCGACCGAGTTGCACAACTCATCGTGCGAGCTATCAATCGAAAAAAACGAGTAGCGATTATTGATTGGCGCTACAGGATTTTGGTTGCTTTTTGGCGGTTAATTCCGCAATGGTTGTGGGTGAGAATGAAAGTGAGTAATTAATTACTTCAATTTCTCTGCCAATTTCTTGATTTCTACCGTTGGTGAACTGCGCTCGTACAAAATGCGATAAACGGCGTTTACAATCGGAATATTTACGTGGTATTTTTCGTTTATCTCGTAAATACATTTTGTGGCGTAATAACCTTCGGCAATCATTTCCATTTCTATTTGAGCGGTTTTTACCGAAAATCCTTTTCCTATCATCGTGCCAAAGAGGCGATTACGACTGAATTTGGAGTAAGCCGTAACAAGCAAATCGCCCAAATATGCCGAATCCACAACATCGCGAGGCAAAGGATTAATCGCATTGCAAAAATGCTTCATTTCGTGCAAAGCATTGGCAACCAAAACGGCTTGAAAATTATCGCCGTATTTCAATCCATGGCAAATTCCGGCAGCAATCGAATAAATATTTTTCATAACCGAGCCGTATTCAATTCCAAAAATATCATCGCTAATAGCGGCATAGATATAATTATTTGAAAACCGCTGTGCCAAAATGCGCGCTTTTTCCCTTGAACTGCAACCGATTGTGAGATACGACAAACGCTCAATCGCCACTTCCTCCGCGTGGCACGGACCGGCAAGCACCGCGATATTATCTTTCGGAACGGCGTATATGTGTTCAAAATAATCGGACACAATCATATTTTCGTCGGGAACAATGCCTTTGATAGCAGAAACGACGAACTTGTCGGACAAATTGCGGCGAAGTTTTTTCAAATGACTTTTCAAGAAAGGCGAAGGAGTTGCAAAAATCAACACCTCGGAATTGGCAACGACCTTATTGATATTGCTTGTGAAATTTATCCGTTCGATGTCAAATTTTACACCCGACAAATAAGATGGATTTTTCCCCAAGCGAATAAATTCGTCAATCTGTTCTTGACGCCGCATATACCAATTTATATTCTTTTCTTGGCTTAAAAGTATCTTAGCAATAGCCGTTGCCCAACTTCCGCCGCCAAGAACAGCTATTTTTCCCTCTACATTCATAACATAGTGTTTAAAATTCAGAAACGAATAAACAGAATACGTACAACATTTTCACGCGACAAATGTATGAATTTTCGGTTGAAAAAAAAAACTTTTTTTCAGAGTGCAAAGTGCAAAGTGCAGAAAAATCACTAAATTTGCAGGCAAAACAAATGACTTGGATAGCCTTTATATACCAAATAAATATCAACAATTATGAAGCACATTTTCGGGATATTAGGTTTTTTATTCATTTTTTCTGCTTGTGGAATAATAAAACACACAACAACTCCTAACTTTGCTACAATTAATAGTATCAAAGATTTGGAAGGAAGTTACGTGAACAACGCAAGCGAAAGAAGCATATTGTCGAACTTTAATATTAGAGAGAACGCTGATGTTGTTACTATCACTGCTGTAAGTCCAAACGAAATAAAACTGACTTATTACACTGATACTTCAATCAAACAAGAGCGAATATTTGCTGGCGAAATGAAAAGAAACTATTTTGAAATTTATTTTTTGAGAGAAGGAATTACTATTCCTCTGATTTTTAGCAATTCCAACGCAGACAGAATTAGAATTGGAAAAACAAAAGACGGAAAATTACTTATTCGGAAGTTTATGGATAATAGTGGTTTTGTTCTGTTTCTCTTTGGTGGAGGAGTTTCAAGCGAAACACCACATATATTTCCTCGTGTGGAAAACTATAACAATCAACAACTGCATTAGCGAATTTGCAACCCACCCTAAATATCAGTTTTCTACTGATGTTGTTTTGTTTTTTTAATTGATTTTGGTGAATTGCATTCACCGAAATCAATTAAATTTGGTGAATTATATTCACCGAAATCAATTAAATTTGGTGAATTGAAAAATAAAAACTATCTTTGCAGCAAAATTTAAGGCTATGATACATCGTAAAATAGAGCAGATTATCGCAAAAAAATTGTTTTCGGGAAAAGCAATCGTTGTGATTGGTGCAAGGCAAATCGGAAAAACAACTTCTATACTTCGTTTGATAAACGAGCGCGAAAACGTGCTGATTTTAGATGGCGATGATAGTTTTACGCGCGATTTGCTGAACGAGCCTTCGACCGAGCAGATTAGAAATATCATTGGTAATCACCAAATTATATTTATCGACGAAGTTCAGCGGATTAACAATTTCGGACTGACGGCTAAAATTATTGTGGACAAATTCAAAGACGTGCAACTTATCGTCAGCGGCTCGTCGTCGTTTGAGATAAAAAATAACTTGTCCGAATCGCTTACGGGCAGAAAATGGGAGTATCTGATGTTTCCTGTTGCGTGGAGCGAACTCGAAAGTACCGATGGCTATGTGAAATCGCTCCAACAACTCGAAATCAGACTTATTTACGGAATGTATCCCGAAATAATCGTGCATTCAGGCGGGGAAAAAGAGCGATTGAAGCAGTTGATTGACAGTTATTTGTACAAAGATTTGTTGGCTTTTTCATCAATCAAAAAACCCGAAGTACTTGAAAATCTGTTGAAAGCACTCGCTTTGCAAATCGGCGGTGAGGTGTCGTACAACGAACTTGCACGATTGCTCAATATCGACAAAAATACCGTAAAATCGTACATTGAAATTCTTGAAAAAGGTTTTATCATTTTTACGCTCGGTGGTTTTAGCCGGAATTTGCGCAACGAATTGAAATTCGGCAAAAAAATTTATTTTTGGGATAACGGCGTCAGAAACACCATTATCAGCAACTTTAATCCGCTGTCAATCAGAGATGATAAAGGTGCGTTGTGGGAAAATTTTCTCATTTCCGAACGGTTGAAACGCAATAATTTTGACGCGCCGTTTGCAAAAAGTTATTTTTGGCGCACCACCACGCAACAGGAAATTGATTACATCGAGGAAAACGAAGGCAAAATTTCGGCTTACGAAATAAAGTGGAACGAAACCGCAAAGACAAAGAAAATAAACTCATTTTCAGAGGCTTACAAAGCCGAAATTCAAACTATTCATCCGAAAAATTTTAGGAATTTTGTTTAGAGATTTATAATCCTAACTTTGACGGAAAAGCCTTAATAAAGGCTGAAAACATAAAAAAACAAGCCTAACAAGTTGTAAAAAAACTTGTTAGGCTTTATTTTAAAAATGAGGTAACAAGGTTTTTCGCGTGGTGTAAATCCTTTGCTACTGATGTTGTTTTGTTTTTAAAATTAGGTAGAAATTAGGTCTTTACACTTTACACTCTGCACTCTGCACTCTAACCTCAGGTTTCATTTGCGGAAAAAACAACACTTCCTGAATTGCTTGTTGTCCTGTAAGCAGCATCACAAGTCTGTCCATTCCGATTCCCATTCCCGAAGTCGGCGGCATTCCGTATTCGAGCGCACGCACAAAATCCATATCAATAAACATTGCTTCGTCGTCGCCTTTTTCGCCCAATTTCGTCTGTTCTTGAAAGCGTTCGAGTTGGTCAATCGGGTCATTTAGTTCCGAATAAGCATTGGCAATTTCTTTTCCGTTTACCATTAATTCAAAACGCTCGGTCAATTCGGGATTTGTACGATGGCGTTTGCATAACGGACTCATTTCTATCGGATAATCGGTAATGAAAGTCGGCTGAATGTAATTTTTTTCGCACTTTTCGCCGAAAATTTCGTCAATCAATTTTCCTTTTCCCATCGATTTATCGGTTTCGATATGCAATTTTTTGCACACTTCGCGAATTTCATCCTCGCTCATTCCGTTGAGGTCGAAACCTGTGTATTCTTTGATAGCATCAAGCATCGTAACGCGTTTGAAAGGTGCTTTGAAGCTGATTTGTCGGTCGCCAACTTGCAATTCGGTTGTACCTTTTACGTCAAGGCAGATTTTTTCAATCATTTTTTCGGTAAAATCCATCATCCAATTATAATCCTTGTACGCAACATAAATTTCCATCGCCGTAAATTCGGGATTGTGCGTTCTGTCCATCCCTTCGTTGCGAAAATTTTTTGAAAATTCGTACACGCCTTCAAATCCGCCGACAATCAAACGCTTCAAATACAACTCGTTAGCAATCCGCAAATACAACGGAATATCAAGCGCATTGTGATGCGTGATAAACGGTCGCGCTGCTGCTCCGCCCGGAATTGGCTGAAGTACAGGAGTTTCCACTTCCACATATCCAAACGAATTGAAATAATCGCGCATCGATTGGTAAATTTTTGTGCGCTGAACAAACACGTCTTTTATGCCTTCATTCACTACCAAATCCACATAACGCTGGCGATAACGCTGTTCCGGGTCATCAAAAGAATCGTATGCAACGCCATCTTTGTATTTCACAATTGGAAGCGGACGAAGCGATTTGCACAACACATCAAGCGTTTGCGCGTGAATGCTTATTTCGCCCATTTGCGTACGAAAAACGTAACCTTTTATGCCGATAAAATCGCCAATATCAAGCAATTTTTTGAAAACCGTATTGTACATTTCGGGCTGATTTTCAGTGTTTATATCGTCGCGACTGATATAAATTTGAATGCGCCCTTTGGAATCTTGCAACTCAACAAACGCGGCTTTTCCCATAATTCGGCGCATCATAATTCGCCCTGCAACGCAAACCTGTTTTCGCTCGTTGTCATCTTTAAATTCCGCTTTTATATCGGTCGAAAACGCATTTGTAGGATACTCATCGGCAGGATAAGGGTCAATTCCCAAATTCCGCAACTCGGTCAGACTTTGGCGTCTGAAAATTTCTTGTTCGCTTAATTCTATGTTCATAATTTTTTTGTCAAAATTTTTGGCAAAGGTACGAAAAATGCGCGAAAAAAGGCAGGGTAACTATATACGAAAATACCCTTGTGTAAATTTCAATTGCAAAAATAAAATAATTATTTCAAAACGCAAAATTTACAAAATTCAACACCCTTGTATAGCACTACTGAAAACCGATAACCGAAAACTGAAAACTATTTTGTATCTTTGCGCTCGAAATTAAAAAGTTTAAAATAAGAAAATTGTAATTTTTATGAATGTAGTTACAAACACCATCGCATTGGGCGATGGTCGCACCATTACGCTCGAAACGGGGAAACTCGCCAAGCAGGCTGACGGTGCTGTGATGTTGCGAATGGGCAACACTATGATGCTGGCAACGGTTGTGTCGGCACAGGAAGCAAAACCGGACACGGATTTTATGCCGCTTTCGGTTGAGTATAAAGAAAAATTTTCGTCGAGCGGTCGCTTTCCGGGCGGATTTTTGCGTCGTGAAGGACGCGCTTCGGATTACGAAATCCTCGTTTCGCGCTTGATTGACCGCGCGTTGCGTCCGCTTTTCCCCGACGATTATCACGCCGACACTTTTGTAAACGTAACGCTTTACTCGTCCGATGGCATTGATATGCCCGATGCGCTGGCTGGTTTGGCGGCTTCGACGGCATTGGCAGTTTCGGATGTTCCGTTCAACGGTCCGATTTCCGAAGTTCGCGTGGCGCGCATCAACGGAAAATTTGTGATTAATCCTACTTTTGCACAAATGGAAAGTGCTGATATGGACGTGATTGTTGCCGCCACGATGGACAACATTATGATGGTGGAAGGCGAAATGAAAGAAGTAAGCGAGGAGGATTTGCTCGAAGCGATGAAAATTGCGCACGAGGAAATCAAAAAACATTGCGCGGTACAACTTGAAATGATGAAAGCCGTTGGCAAAACCGTAAAACGCGAATATTGCCACGAGGAAAACGACGAGGATTTGAAAAAAGATATTTGGGAAAAAACTTACGACAAAGTGTATGCCGTTGCCGTTGCTTGTGATGACAACAAACATTCGCGCCACGATAATTTCGCGAAAGTAAAAGAGGAATACGTTGCAGGTTTAGACGAGGAAACAGCCGAAGCAAAGAAAATGCTCATCGGAAAATATTATCACGATGTAGAAAAAGAAGCAATGCGCCGTGCCATTTTGGACGAAGGCAAACGTTTGGATGGTCGCAAAACGACAGACATTCGCGCGATATGGTCGGAAGTGGATATTTTGCCCGGCACGCACGGCTCGGCGGTATTTACGCGCGGCGAAACGCAATCGCTCACAACCGTTACACTCGGAACGAAACAAGACGAAAAAATTATCGACGAATCGCTCATTCAAGGCAGAGAACGCTTTTTGCTTCATTATAATTTCCCGCCATTTTCAACAGGTGAAGCACGTCCGATGCGCGGAGTTGGTCGCCGTGAAGTTGGTCACGGAAATTTGGCGTATCGCGCGCTTAAACCGATGATTCCAGAGGATTATCCGTATGTTTTGCGCATTGTTTCCGATATTTTGGAGTCGAACGGCTCATCGTCGATGGCAACCGTTTGCGCGGGAACACTCGCTTTGATGGATGCAGGCGTGGAAATCAAAAGACCTGTTTCGGGCATCGCAATGGGATTAATTTCCGAAAATAAAGGAAAAAACTTCGCCGTTCTTTCCGATATTTTGGGCGACGAAGACCATTTAGGCGATATGGATTTCAAAGTTACAGGAACAGAAAACGGAATTACCGCTGTGCAAATGGATATAAAAGTGGACGGACTTTCGTTCGAAATTCTTGAAACAGCTTTGAGTCAAGCAAACGCAGGCAGAATGCACATTTTGAACGAAATCAAAAAGACAATGGATGCGCCTCGCGAGGATTTGAAACCGCACGCACCGCGCATTGTCGTGATGTTTATTCCGAAGGAAATGATTGGCGCGGTAATCGGACCGGGCGGAAAAATCATTCAAAATATGCAGCTTGAAACAGGCGCAATCATCGCCATTGAGGAAATCGGCGACCAAGGACGCGTTGAAATCGCAGGTACGAACAAGCAATCTATCGACCAGGCAATTCTAATGATAAGAGGCATTGTCGCCATTCCCGAAGTGGGCGAAACTTATCTTGCAGCCGTAAAATCGGTGATGCCTTACGGCGCATTTGTAGAATTTATGCCGGGCAAAGAAGGTTTGCTTCACATTTCGGAAATTGACTGGAAACGCCTCGAAAGTGTTGAACAATCGGGCTTGAAAGAAGGCGACAAAGTAGA
>Ga0123352_10009013_pt1 | contig 15585 bp, 14 predicted proteins | sample TergutLab28metaG_FD_89700 | JGI IMG/M metagenome (GOLD analysis project Ga0123352, IMG submission 89700) | Labiotermes labralis P1 segment gut microbial communities from Petit-Saut dam, French Guiana - Lab288 P1 | ecosystem: Host-associated > Arthropoda: Insects > Digestive system > Gut ... | reverse complement strand
TGGAGCCGCTACTTTTTTCATTCAAGTAGCTCCTCAATTGACCTCACGAGGCTGAGTGGACCCCGTTCCAGACCCACTACTACTCAGAAAATCTGGTAGCGCCGGGGATCGAACCCGGTACCTACGTATCTGTAGCCAGAAACTTTCACTATACCACCCACCTTAATTTCGTATTCATAAACCAATGCGCTGCTAACCCGATTGTTAGCTAAGTCCGTCTGTCGGTGTATATCTCCGTATTTAATTTTAATAACATGCACATTTTTTTTCTCCCACCCAAGTATAATGACAAAAATACCCGAACTACATAATAAGAAGGTTAATGGTCTGCACTACTCACCCAAAACTGTTCGGGTGATAAAATCGAGAAGAATGAGATGGGCGGGGCATGTAACACGTATGGTGGAGAGGAGAGGCGTATATAGGGTTTTGGTGGGGAAACCTGAATGAAAGAGACCACTTGGGAGACCCTGGCGTAAATGGGAGGATAATATTAAGATGGATCTTCAGTAAGTGGGGTGTGGGGATGTGGACTGGATCGAGCTGGCTCAGGATAGGTACAGTTGGCGGACACTTGTAAATGCGGCAATGAACCTTCGGGTTCCATAAAATGCGGAGAATTTCTTGACTGGCTGAAAACCTGTTAGCTTTTCAAGAAGGACTCTGCTCCGTGGAGTAAGTAAGTAGGTAAGTAAGTAATACTCGAATCCAATTCTCCTTAGCTCCTTCTTAGACTTTTTGGTTCAGTATGCAAATTTCGTGCTCCCTTTCTTCCACTCAGACCCGTACACTGTCCTTCAGTCCAGTTCACACAACAACACAACACTCTGGCCTTCGCACCTTAAGATTTAAGCCATACCGCTACATGTTTCGGCCAGTCATTTTGACCATCATGAGACACAGATAAAATGCAAGCATAAGAAGAAAAATGCTATAGAGTAGGCCTGATTTTTACAACCGATGTATAAAAATGCATTAATATTTCGCCCAAATTAGGAGTAATAAAAGATAAAATGTATTCTGTGTAATAACCACTTTTCCCCCATTAAATGCTTGCTAGAATCCAGGTGCCGTAGTGTAAAAATTATGAAATGTTCTGTGCATCTACTATGGGAACATGGACACGCATCCGGCATGGATGGAGTAACTTGATATCCGTATGATATTGCAAAAATAATCAAAATTTCTTTACTCACCTGCTTACGCTACACCAACACTTGGCTGCACTTAGCTCTCCTACCTTCTCTGCACATCTCCAGTTCTGCTACTCCTTTCGTAGCGTACCTAGGGATTCCCAAAACCATTTCACAGAAACTTCCCTCAATCCTGTCAGCTTCTTCACTAGCCCCCTCTATACCCCAAATTTCCGCCCCAATATTAATGGCGATTGGCACAAGACCTCATTAACACTTTGTAAAATCCTAGACAACATATTCGGTGTCGCATTGGGAAGTAAAGAACAAGAATGTGAAGGGGAATATTTTGAGAATCCAGCAGATAACTGCTCCAATTTATGTATTTTAGTTGAACACACTTGGACATGGCGAGCATCTTCAGAATCATGCCGTGAAGCGTGGATATTTGGGATATTTGGTACCAGCTCAGTTAGTCCTTGCACAGAGGAACACATTGGCCAGTACCAAAACTGTGATTAACGGCTCAGATGATGAATTTCCCAAAAAAATAAAAAACATGGGTGCCGGTGATTGTGTTACTGTGACGTCACTTTGAAGCCTGAAACATATGACTCCGTTGAGCAGAGTCCTTCCTGAGAAGCTAAGAGGTCCTCAGCTAGTTCAGAAATTCCCCGAAATTTACGGAAACCGGAGGGCTATTATCTAATTCACAAGCGCCCGCCACCTGTCCCTATCCTAAGTCAGATCAATCCAGTCCTTGCCTCCCCATCCCACTTCTTGAAGATCTGTTTTAATATGATCCCCATCTACATCTAGGTCTTTCAAATGGTCTCTTTCCCTCGGGTCTCCCCATCAAAACCCTGTATGCACCTCTCGTTTCCCTCCATTCGTGCCACATGACTCTCCCATCGCATTCTTCTAGATTTGATCCCTGAATGATATTTGGTTAGGAGTACAGAGTTCTCCCTTATGCAGTCTTCTCCACTCCCCTGTTTCCTTGACTCTCTTGAGCTCAAATGCCTTCCTCAGCACCCTATTCTGGGACACACTCAGCCGAAGTTCCACTCTAAATGCGAAAGGCCAAGCCTTTCGCCTATTCAAAACAACAGGTAAAATTACAGTTCTGTGTACCTTTATCGTTGTATTTTTGCAAAACACACTAGAAGACAAAACATAGCCCGAAACGTATCCAAATACTATTTACAAATTCAGTCTGTACTTCAGAGTAAACTCTGTTCGTCCTTATTACAATGATCAACTATTTTTCTGTACTCGCGTTTAGCGTAATAAACACTCTTTGTTGTTAGAATCGTATAGAACACTTGAAGGCGCCGTGTGGGGAAGATGCAGGGGCTTTTATAAGGTTATGCAGATGATGCAGCTGCTTTAAAAGGTTAAGGGACGTAGTGCGTCGCTCCCACACGACGCTGCAAGGATATGGCAAGGTACGTAATAAGTTGGCCTTCAACTCCGGAGCAGAGCGAGCGTGCGCGAAGTTTTACACGTGCTGATGAGCCGGCAGATCCTTCTGCTATTTGTTGTGAGAAAACATGGCTGCGGTCAGTGAGAGAACCGCGAAGGAGCAGTGCAGCGGAGTGCGACTCGGGTGTCTTTAGGCAGGTCAGTCATTCAGAAACACAGCCACATGCTGACTTAGGCGTGTACAGCGGTGACTGTAACGCCACCTCTATTCTGGTTTGTGACTGTGTGTAGACAGGTAGCAGTTTATTGGCGTTTTCTTTGAAGTACGGCCTTCAATTTCAGGGTTCCCTTAGGAACGTTTGCTAATGGTGGGGTTTTGACTGTTTTATGTGGGTGTGAAACTTGGTCGCTCACGTTGAGGGAGGAACATAGGCTGTGGGTGAGGAGAATATTTGGGCCTAAGAGGGACGAGGTAAAAAGGGATTGGAGAAAACTACATAATGAGGAGCTTAATGGTTTGTACTCCTTAACCAATACTCTTCGGGTGATAAAATCGAGAAGAATGAAATGGGCGGTGCACGTAGCACATTTGGGGGAGAAGATAGGCGTATACAGGGTTTTGGTGAGGAAACCTGAAGGAAAGAGACCATTTGGGAGACCCAGGCGTAGATGGGAGGATAATATTAAGATGGATCTTCAGGAAGTAGGATGTGGGGATATGGCCTGGATCGAGAAGGCTCAGGATAGGGACAGGTGGCGGGCACTTGTGAATGCGGTAATGAACCTTCAGGTTCCATAAAATGCGAGGAATTTCTTGACTAGCTGAATACCTGTTAGCTTCTCAAGAAGGACTGCTCCATGGAGTAAGTAAGTAAGCTAAAGGTTCTGTTTCCGCAGCAGTGAACATTCGATATGCAGCCTTATGTCGTTCCACTCACTGACGATTTGAAATTTGAAATGTAGCTAAAAACGCTTAAACCCAGTTCCCACCGTATGGAAAACACCCCATCTCTCTTACAAAGCCTGCTCATTTACGAATAACAGTCACACCTTTTTGTGGGGGTGGTGTGAAACACATTAACAGTGCGCAAAAAAAGTGGGAATATTGATTTTTACAGCAGGTGTTACATATTGTTACTGCTGTGACTTAACGGAGTAAGGAAGGAACATATTGAGATGTTTAAGAACAGAATCCCAGCCTGAATATTCCATGTAAGTGGGAGGAAGTGACAGAGGGTAGAAAAACCTCACTGAAAAGCCTCAGAATGAAATGCCTCACAATGAAATGCCTCACATTATTTTCTCCTCGGCACACGTTAGGGTGTTCAAATGGACAGGGCATGTAGCACGCATAGTGGTAGATCAGTGCATCAACATTTTGGTCTGGAAAACTGAATAAAAATGATTGCCTGGAATATATGGGCTGATATTAAACGAACTTTAAATAGATGTGATGGAAACATGTAGACTGTATTAATTTGCGTCACAACCAATGGCGCGCTATCGCGAACACACTAATAAACCTTTGGATGCCATATCGCATGACTCATTGGCTTGGCAAATATTAGGTTCGCAGCGAGAAGTCTGTTTCATGGTAAATCTTTGTCAGCCAGACACAGGCCTGAACTGGAGTTTGTAATTTGATTAAACATCCTTGAGCATCGTACAAATTAGTTTTAACTAACTTCATTTTGAGGCGGTCCCGTTTGCCGCGCGGTCTAATGCGTAGGTCTCGCCTGCTGAGACTGTGGGTTCGAATCCTACGGGGGGCATAGATGTTTGTCTGTTGTGAGTGTTGTGTGTTGTCAGGTAGAGGTCTCTACGACGAGCTGATCACTCGTCCAGAGGAGTCCTACTAACTGTGGTCCGTCGTTGTGTGTGATCAAGAAACCTCGTGAATGAGGAGGCCATGGACCACTGGGGGCTGTCGCACCAAAAACAGAAAATGGCCATTTTGAGCACTCAGCCGCCATTGTCAGTGCTAGTAATATAGTGGTACCCCATAAGACATGTCTCTCAAGACAGCCGCAATGTGTCTCGCGGCAGCGCTGGTATTGACTACAAGGCTACAAGATTTCTTCAACCAGAAAATTAAAAAAAAATCCCCAAAATGTTGCTTGCTTTTATACCCATCTATAAAAATGAGAACTGGATGAATTTGAGATTAAGGTGCTGAGGAAGATATTTGGACCATAGAGGAGGGCTGGAGAAGATTGTATAATTAGAAACTTCACGATTTGTACTCCTCACTAAATATTATTCTGGCGATCAGATCAGGAAATATGGGACGGACTGGACGTGACCACGCACGAGGAAAGGAGAAGCACCTGCGGGGTTTTGGTAGGGAAACCTGAGGGAAAGAGGTCGCTTGAAATACCAAAGCTTGTATGGGAGGATGGGTCCGTGATCTTAAGACATACGATGAGAGGGAGTAGACTGGTTTTATATGGCTGAAGAGAGTGAGCAGTGGTGGATTCTTTTGAACACGGTTTTATAAAATGCGAGAAATTTTTTGACAATCTTAGAAATATTAGCTTCTGAAAACGGGCTCTGTCACTACATAGGGTTAAGTCTTTTTGTGCAATGACAGGGATGGAAGATTTAAGTTAAAATCACGCTAGACATAAAGTACCTGTGCTTAGTTAAGTACCACGCCGTCAAGGCTAGTGGATGAAGGTGATTTTTCAGCTTTATACCTCTTCCGCTTTGACTCCTTGAGTGTGGGTCTTTGTACGAATAGATATTAGGCTGGATGCGCCCCATTGCCGGTCTGGGCGGTACAGTGAAGATACCCATCTCCTACCGCGTCTAGAAAGTGTGCGGAAATTGCCCAGTCGTCAAGCACATAGGCTAATCGCTATAACAGCTGAGCCGCCTCGGCTATGGAGTGAAAATTTACGTCAGCCTTTAATTCAAATAGACAAAATACCAAAATTTGGGATGTATGACCTCGAGGTAGCAATATGCGAAGAAGAAAGAAAATTTTGATCTGCAGAAGGTGAAATGCCTGTCCCAGTGACCGCGCGGTCTAAGGCGTAGGTCTGCGGCTGCGCGCTTGCTGGGATTGTGGGTTCGAATCCCCCCGGGGGCATGGATGTCTATTGTGAGTGCTTTTCGTTGTCAGGTAGAGGTCTCTGCGCCGGGCTGGTCACGCGTCCAGAGGAGTCCTACCGAGTGTGGTGTGTCTGAGTGTGAATCCTGGACATCGAGGAGGCCCTGGCCCACTGGGGGCTGTTGCGCCGTGGTAAAAAGTAAGAGGGTAAAGTGGATACTATGTGATCTTCATACGAATGCTAATACAGTAAGCGTGCAGTTTTCCTGTTTCAAAAGACTGTGTGCCTATACGTTTGTGTTTACTTGCATTTTGACCGCGCAGGGCCGAAAGTCGTTTTGCTGAGTGATCATTTCAAGAAGGATGAAATGTGCAGGGCAGGGCATGGAGCAATATTGGATAGAGGGTGTTTATGCGGAGTTTTTTAGTGGGAATATCTGAAGGAAAGAAACAACTCGTAGGAAACAGCTGGACATTAGAAGTTATTATTAAAATGGATCTTAAGGAACAGTACGGGGGAACGGGGATTGGAGTAGGATCCAGTGGCTGGCTCATGTGAACACAGTAAAGATATTTGGGGCTGCATACATTACTGGGAATATCTTTACGTGTCTGAGGACCTGAAACTGCTTTTGAAATTAGGTCTTTTTCGTGGTGTTTTCGATAAGTCGCTGTCTTGGAATAACTGTAGCAGTACTGGTATTTTAGTGGCCGTGAGGTCTAAGGCGTATGTCTGCAGCCGCTGGATTGCTCGGATCGCGGGCTTGAGTTCCGTTGAGGACATGGATGTTCGTCTGTTGTGTTTGTTGTGTAGATAGCTGCCCATGAGACGAGCTGATCTCTCATTCAGAGGAGTCCTACCGGGTGTGTGTGTGCGAGTGTGAGATAGAAACCTCAAAAAAGAAGTGGCCTGGCCTCGATTTGGGCTGTTGCCACTATCTAACCTAGCCACAACACTAAACACCCACAACCTAGGCAGACACTTGATCACAAACACACACAACCCCCAACACCTTAAACCTCCACCACGAACCTCCGCTATACACAGCCCTCCCACAACCAGGTGAGCACAAACCTCCAGTCCCCACACAAACAGACCTGTACAATACTCCATAGACCGCACTGACAAACACCTGTACATGGCATACAACCACTACACACACACTTCATATTATCTCATTCTTTGCAGTGCAGAAAACCATATGCTGCAACTCAACATCTGATGCTCCTGATGATGGGCGTATGTAGCCGAAACATGTCGAGCTAAGAACACTTCAATAAAATTACCTAGTCGCATCAAGTTGGCATTTCACTTTATTTCATGTGGAAGATGCACGGTCAAACAACCCTCAATAAAAAAAAAGTATTTTATTAGGTATTAAGACATTCAGCCTCCTAAAGTAACGTCATGGCTGTGCCTTCTGCAGATTGTGAGACACGTACATTTTCACCCACCATCTGCGTACTTTTAGCATACTCTCCTCGAAAGGAAAACTGATAGGCTTTTGAGAGCACCCTGTTGCTATTTGTGTCTCGGTGTTTCCCGTTTTCAGTTTTTGAACCATGTGACTGACTTTCACTAAATTTTGTAAGAAGATTCTGCTATTGGAGACAACCTGTAATCAGAAATTGTAACCTGGCCGATTCTTTACCTGAAAGGGTGCATCGAACCGAGCGCCGCCTACTTTTGTGGTTTCAAATGGAGTGGACCAGAGGGCTTCGGTAATTTTAATGGCGAAAATGTGTTCGTGGAACTCTTTCGTCCAGGTGGGGGATGAATGAGGAGCATTATTGGAATGATCATTTATGGGACAAGGACAGTGCCAGAAAAAGAACCTGTACTAGAGTCATCGTGCCTGTCGCAGTTTTCGCGTAGAACGGGCTTCTACCATGAAGGCGGAAGACTATCCGCAAGGACGACTGTGTCGTCACAGGAGAGGGTAAGATTCCCATAAGACACGGCCTATCGCACTGTCCATCACGTTGAGTATCAACAGTTATGACTCTTTTGCACTTCTTGCACGTGTCGAGAATTTGGATCTGAAATTATCGCTTCTGAAGGTCTCCAATCACGTAACATTGAGACTGTTTCCGATGCGGCAGTTATCATCACAGCCAACTTTCCCGTTCAACGGTTTGACTTTGATGTGTTTACGCAGCGGACATTTCGTATCGGTACTACTGCCTTAATTGCTGCGATTCGTGACGTTCAAATACAGGCAGCAGCGGGATGTGACGCAATGTGTTCGGGTTACAGGTTGCTTCGCAACATGCAATATGAAGGGTGCTAGTATGGAAGGGCACAGTTCAGCATCCAGCATCAAATGTATTAAGTTTGCAGTCTTCGCTCTTCTGGGATGTTGCGCAGCGTAGGTTGGTGTTCGGTTACCGACGTTTCGGTACAGCATAATTGTTCCATCACCAAGGGTCACACAATGTAAGAATTTCGCATTTGTTAGGATCTCAGGGTACTTCAGGACATCTAGCGTGAAATATATTAGAATTATAGGGCACTCTGCAGCGTATGATATGAATTGGGTTCCAAATACAGATTCATTGTTTGTTTGGTGATATTTTTAATAAATGGGACTGTTTGGTATCGATCTTGGATGAATGAATGCGTATGAAGCATTGGTGTAATGATACTGACAGGGGTAAACAGAAATACTTTGAGAGAAACCTCTGCCGGTGACACTTTATCCACGAACTACCGTGGGATTGAATGCATGCATCCACCCTAAATTGCTGGTGTCTATACTCCGACGCTGTTGTGAGTACTGAGGATTCACAATTGTGACCTTGTGTATTATGACATCGTGTAGCCTGGTAGGTGAGTATCGGTGTTGCGGCAGAGCTTACTGCCGTTACTTGTGTCAGAAAGGAAAGTTCAGGGAGGTACCTGACTAACCGTGCAACTGCTGAATTTCCAAGAAGTACTCTACTTTACGGAAGCGGAAATTATGGCCATCAGACTGAAACTCTCGTGCCTGTTTATTCAAATCTCTAGATCGTCCATCATAACCTCCTGTTTATGAAGCTTATTTTTCGGATGTTTTCAGGATTTCCGCATTTCTGCTCAGATCGTCTGTGGCCCCAGTTAGGCTTGTTATCCATTCCTCTACAAGAGAGGAGATGGGTTAGCTCAGTCGGTGTAGTTACAAGCTACCAGCTGCACGACCGAGCGCTCGGGGTTCTATTTCCCAACAGGGCAAAAGGTCGCAAATATTTTTGTGTTTTCAAACTCGCCCATAAAATCGGTACCGGGTGGCTCTTTCCAGCGAACAGTTCGGGTTGTGAAGCTGACCGTTCACAAATATCTAGTACCGAGGTTGTCATTCTGTGGCTCTCTACCTCTGTTTCCCAATACGCCTTTATGATATCCCGAATGAAGCCCACGGACAACTTTGCTTTTGATTTGCCCTTTTCTTATGAAAATGCCCATTCTGTGTGTGTGTGTGTGTGTGTGTGTGCGCGCGTGTATATTCACCTGTATCATCGTGACCCCGTGAAACGTGTTGCTGCGCACTGATAAAGGACATGACAGTGCAGTGATGGAGGCCAAAGATCACAATCGCAAGCGACATATGTTGACTAACTGGTAGGCGCGTCTGTTGCGCTGTACCGTTACTCTCCTGATAAGGGTCCTGCTCCAGCTTAGTTCCCAGTTCTCTTAAGCTGTAGGCAATAGGCTCCTCTGAAGCTTTGTATATTTGAACTAAATTGCACAGTGTTACTCTTCTTCACAGTTGCCGCCTTGAGAACCTCAAATCTCGCTTGGATATAATAAGTTCTGCCGTCTTATGGCGGTGTGATATGTTTCCGTATTAAGTAAAGAATGTTCATACATCGAGGGTGGTGAGGAGAATTTGAGGGCAAGAGACATTAGGGTGGTTAAAATTTGTATAGTGAGGAGCGTCGTGATTTGGACCCGCCACCTACAATTATTTTGTTTTACCATGGCGCAACAGCCCCAAGTGGGCCAGGGCCTCCACATTATCGAGTCTTCATAATCACACTGAGACACACACTTGGTATGACTCCTCTGGACAAATGATCGGCCCGACGCAGAGACCTCTACCTGACAACACACAACACTCGCAGCAGACAGACATTCATAATCCCTGCGCGATTCTATCCCGCAATCCTAGCAAGCGAACGGCCAAAGACCAACACCTCAGACAGCGCAGTTACTGGAATCGGCCCTAATATTATTAGAGAGATCAAATTGAGGAGGTTGAGATAGGCAGTAAATGTGGCATGCATGACAGAGCAGATATATAGCCAACCTAATAACGTTTGGTCTAGAAACTAAACAACACAAGCTATTTGGAAGGCCTAGGTATAGTTGGGACTATATTATGAAAACTAATCTTAAAGGAACTGGAGGGGAGGGTTTGTACTGGAGTTATATGGCTCAGAATAACAATTATTAGCGCGCTTTTGTGACCTCGGTAAAGCAACTTCCGAGTTACGTGAAATGCAAAGAAGTTCTTGAGCATGTGAGGTTTCTGTTGGCTGCTAAAGACGAACATTTGGGTGGATGTGAACGTTGGATTTGTAGGAGTTTCTCATGTGGCTGTCGTGTGTTTGACAATACAGCCTCACAGTTTTCCTGAAGAGCTTGAGGTGAACAACGACATACTCACCGATATACCGGCGGAGATTGTGATTTTGGTGATCAGATATAAACACGTACTTTGTGCAGAATAACACGAATATTTGAACATTTCGCTTTTGGCCCTAGAAGTAAACAAAAAGGCACTGCAGTTCAGTTTGGGTCGAAACGCTGACTTGTGTGCGAGTCGAACAGTCGGTCACTGTGTTATTTAACGTTTCAGAAGACATGTTAGTTGCTCGCCAAGCGGTCTGTAAGCGGGCAGGTTCTTGACCCTAGCAAATAACAGCTTTCAAGGTCTGTGCTGGGTTAAACGGTTGTAAATGCTGTTTATGGTAATCTTAGGTTACTTCGTCCCAGTGTGTGTTCTTATCAATCGTTATTTTTATTATCCGATAAACACAACTATACTGTGCGTTTCATAATATTCTCCGTGATTGCAAACATTTATAACAAGAAAACCAAAGGACCTACCTTAATGGAATTGTTCACAGCCACAGGAAAATTTAAAAAGCTTTTTTTTTTTTACAACTAGAGATGTTCGATGGGTGCACCACGGGTGACACGGCACATATCGATACGATATTCAAGTTCTTGCCACTCACACACGCGTCAACATGGGTGCATCGATATTCTTCACTGCTGCAATGATCCTTAGATTTAGGTCAGCGAGGTCTTGTAGGCGGGTCGTTAGCGTACTTTGCACAAATGCACGTTGCACAGTAACCACAGACTTACTCGTGTGATATTCCAACACACAAAACGACTTCTCCCTCGGAGAGGCCATTTTCTCGCATCGCCTAGCGACAGAAATGTGAACTATGATGAAAAACAACTTACTGGGAAAAAAAATTTTGAGTTTTTCCTTCTATCTGTACAGCTTTCGTAAATACGTGTCCTACGGTTTTCCTATAATAAATATTTGTAATCCCGGAGTACATTATGAAACGTCCTGTATAAATATTGCATGTGTGGTTACATGTTTCGGCTGTCCATAACAGGCATCATAGGTGGGGCGTTGGTACACGGAAAGAGTAAAAGGGAGAGGCCTGCCGTTACAAAGACGGTGTGTGAAGTTACTATGAAATAATTATAATAATTATTACGGAAGAATAAGTGACGTTAAATTCATACATATTTATATTAGTTATACTACTAGACTCTTAGGTATAAGCTAATGTTTCGTATTAAATATAAAACTGTACTATAATAAAATAAGGTGAAATAGATATGTGGGGTTTTTTTTATTTTTTTGAATTATCGTATCGAAAACTGCGTTGGGTTTTACTCTGCATTATATAAATTCGTTTCATTATGAATGTAAGATCTTTCCTCCCACGCCTTTTAATTACGTGGATGACTTCTGTAATGTCTTGCATGGGACCAATGGAATACTTATTCTCTAGTAACTGTTACGCGAATTTTGATTTTCCATTAGTGTATTTAAAATCTTGGAAATGCTCTTTAAATCTTGAGTAGAATGGTCTTCCCGTCTGTCCAATATACTTCGTATTGCAATCTGGACATGGTAATTGAAACATGCCGCATTTATTAAATGTATTCATGTTAATGTTATTTTCGAACTTAAGAACTTCTCTATAGCATTTTCAGTGCTGAAGGAAATCTTCAGATGATAATTTTTAAAATGTAGTGCACATATTCACTATAACCAACAGTGTCTTAAAGAGGATTTAGCACTAAATTATGCCAAAATTAAAATATAAAACACCTCCCCCTATAAAATTTACTTAATAAAAAGTACAAAAGTTACGTGTTGGAAATTAAATTAAATTTTGGTACATGAATAAAAGTGCTTTATATTATATACTTTCAAAAGCTGCACAAGAATGGGGTAAAACATGTAACATAAATTGAAAATTCCACAAACCAAACTCTAAACACAGAACAAGGGAGAAAATACAACAAAATGGATGGAAAACTTAAGAACCTCTCCAATAAACAAATAGTAAGACCTAATACAACAAACATCTTTTACCCTCTTGTCATCATTGAAGCCGATATCGTTGTTTCTAGGCGAAATTTCAATACTCAAGAAAGCCTGGAATATAATTTACACTATAAATATACAACCTGGATTGGAACCTTAGCCCTAAAGGCTCCAGCAGCAATCATTCAGTTACCCACATCTGAACAACTCCACACAAGGTACCAAGCTGCAAATAATATAAATCGACTTTGACAAAGAATACGGTAAAAACAATATGTTGTTACTGCCTGTGATATAAATGACAAGAAGACTTTAAATCAAATAAAGAGAAACTTGAACAAAAAAATGCTATGATAACAGAGGTTGATAAAGGCAACTATCTTTTTATAATTAATGGAAGGTATATTATAAAACACTACTGTGCTTCATTAGTAATAATAATTTCACTACTTCTAAAGATCCTACCAACACTTTTCGAAAAGATCTAAGTAAAATTATCAGTGACACGACGTGTAATAATACACAAAGACGTTAAATTAAAATAAATTAATCTCATTTTCACCCCACCTACGTTTAGAGTTATCATAAAAATCCACAAAATTAACACTTCCTTTAGGCCTGTAGTGAACTGGACCATTTCGAAAACATACAAACGTGTCGAACTAATTGCCAATGATTTATAGTAACATATACCATTTCTCCACGTCTTTAATGGTAAGAGCACTATAGACTTAATTAATGATCTCGTTGAATATAAAATTAGTCTGTCTTAACATTACGAACATGCATTCGAATGCCCCCATCAAAGAACTGTTTGAAATAAACAAATTCATGTGTAGTCAAAATGATCTTGTAGAAGAAGTAAGTCAAGAATTTATGAAGTACTAAAAAATTGCGACAAAATAAAATTATTTCCAATAGAAAGATTTTCAGTACATTCAGGAAGAAGGCCTGAGCTTGGGCGCACCGACGTCGTCCTTTTTCTCCAGAAACAACGCCTTTTTAACATTTCAATGCAACACTACATAATTCTTCTGATTTTGTATATGCGAGCTATTTGTAATTCACATGCCAGTAGCTGGAGTTAGCTATTGGGAAGCTGAAATTTATATCATGTTCTCCGATACTTTTCCACTTGTCGAAATTTTTATCACTTGACGCACACTTTATTTCTTATAACTGCTATGTCTTATGGTTTTTCGCCTGCATTTGAAGACGCTTTGTTAAATTCATCATCTAGTTTGTCATTAGATTTTCCCGAATTCCGGCATTTGCAATTTCTTGAAAATCAGTTCCGTTCACATTCGCACGAGTACCGGTTCCTCTGCTCCTTATATCACGGCGTTCTTCTCTCTATTTAATTCTTATTTGAAGATAATGAAGTTTGTTTCCCTGTTTAGTTTTTCACCCATGCATTTCAGTTTTTATTATCTCCCAGAACGTTGCAATCTGTCCGAAGACATTCAGCAATCGTATTGACAGTCACTATTATTGGCACGTAGGAAACACATCAAGTGATACATCGCCTGTTTAATCGCAATCACACATGATTGGGTATGGTCTGTGGGGGTGTTGCAGAGTATCAGTTAAATCTAGTTGCTAGATCTGCAGGTTAATACCGCTTCAGCGTACGATTGTAATTTCGTCTTTGAAATAAAGATTTTGCCAGGCTGTTGGGGTGATCGTTAAGCCTTTGCCGGTAGGTGACACTGTAGTTTCGCACTTCTTGTCTAACCGACAACACTTGTAAGTCACGTATTATCACCGCAATCGGCACATACCACGGTGCATTCGTGATTATCCGTAACACTTTCGACTCGAATCTTTATATGATTTCTATATTAGATTTTGATGCTGATCCCTACAATTGTTCGCCATAGGGGATTTCAGTTGAAATAGAATTAAGGTGATCACTCTGAACTACCCTTCTGGCAGGCCGAGTACAATTCTGAGTCATTGTGTTGGTGGTCTCTTTTAAGAGGCCATTATAGAAAGATAGCTTCAGGGTGAGTTTGGCCGCATCCCACTCCACATGACTTGGCTATCCGAAATGTGACACTCTCGTGATAATCCCACTGTAACACTGTCGTGATAGTCCCATTATGACACTGTCGTTGTAGTCCCCCTGTGACACTGTCGTGATAGTCCCACTGTGACACTCTCGTGGTAATCCCACTGTGACACTGTCATGATAATCCCACTGTGACACTCTCGTGATAATCCCACTGTGACACTCTCGTGATAATCCCACTGTGACATTTTCGCGATAATCCCACTGTAACACTCTCGTGATAATCCCACTGTGACATTTCCGCGATAATCCCACTGTAACACTCTCGTGATAATCCCACTGTGACAGTTTTGTGAAAATCCCACTGTAACACTCTCGTGATAATCCCACTGTGACACTGTCGTGATAGTCCCACTGTGACACTGTCATGATAATCACATTGTGACACTCTCGTGATAATCCCACTGTAACTCTCTCGTGATAATCCCACTGTGACACTGTCTTGATAATCCCACTGTGACATTTTCGTGATAATCCCACTGTGACCCTGTCGTGATAATCCCACTGTGACACTGTCATGATAATCACATTGTGACACTCTCGTGATAATCCCACTGTAACTCTCTCGTGATAATCCCACTGTGACACTGTCTTGATAATCCCACTGTGACATTTTCGTAATAATCCCCCTGTGACACTGTCGTGATAGTCCCACTGTGACACTGTCATGATAATCACATTGTGACACTCTCGTGATAATCCCACTGTAACTCTCTCGTGATAATCCCACTGTGACCCTGTCGTGATAATCCCACTGTGACATTTTCGTGATAATCCCACTGTGACCCTGTCGTGATAATCCCACTGTGGCACTCGTGATAATCCCGCTACCAGGTGGGGTCTGTCTATAAACTAAACCCTAGTCCTTCATGTGACAACTGTTTACGTCCTCTTATGCCAGCTGTCTGAATTGGATATATAATTAGGAAAAGCACTTACGGTCACTGGGCAATCACCAAATACAGGGCCTACCTGGAATTTCAACTACGCAAAAATCAAAACCACTTGTGATCTCACTTCAAAATCTCCGATCCTACATCTAGTTAGGTTACATGGAAAATAAAAATAACTGAAAAATTCTATGTATTCATAACTTTTTATTACATTTTTCAATATCGCAAGGTACTAGTCTTCAGCCGATTTCAGTGGCTTATTTAGGCTGAAGCGTAAAAACGTAAACCTTGTCTACAAAATCTGTTTTTTTAGGGGGGGGAGGGCTGCACCCGGCTCCTCACCTCCCCCCCCCCCCCCCCCCCCCCCCCATGTTTCGGGTGTTTTTTTGATTTTTGTTTAGTTTTTTTTCTAATTATTATTTTTTTTTTTAAAAAAAAATAAAATTAT
>Ga0123352_10009012_pt1 | contig 15586 bp, 8 predicted proteins | sample TergutLab28metaG_FD_89700 | JGI IMG/M metagenome (GOLD analysis project Ga0123352, IMG submission 89700) | Labiotermes labralis P1 segment gut microbial communities from Petit-Saut dam, French Guiana - Lab288 P1 | ecosystem: Host-associated > Arthropoda: Insects > Digestive system > Gut ... | reverse complement strand
GTTGTTGTTGTTGTTGTGAAATTGTGAAACTGTTTATAGTAAAGGCTGTCTCTAACTTTTACTTGTCACAGCAGTTGAACACACGCAACAGTACCAAGAAGGATGGTAATGGTGTTTCTCTTGTTAGTACAGTCGCTTTTATCTTCTGCTCTTTATATTTGAGTTTATTTTAAACAACAATGGTAAGCGAAATGAACTGTGACAGCACGTAGACCCTCAATACAACAAGACACTAAATCTTTTGAAATATTTTTCTGGGTTTTCTCAGTGCAGGCAAGTGACAAAACAACACTTCAAATTGGGCCACGGACACCAACTGAACGTCCTTTCCAGTGCTTATCGTCTTGAATTTGAATGACGCCATCCCATTGTGCATGTGTAATAAATGTTTTTGCAAAGTATCTTCTATACACAATAATTGAATATCAGTTGCAGTTTTACAACCGGTTAATCAGGCTACATGTTTCGACCGTTTTATCCGGCCATCATCAGGCCTTAGGAATAATATTGTCGATTGAGGTACATTCGTTAACTCTACCAATGGGATCCCATTGTTTACACTGGGCCTTCAAGTGCATTTAAAAGCTTATGTTGCCGGTTAAATGCACTTAAGTGCATTTAACCGCCAACATAAGCTAAAGTGCATTTAACTGCCAACATAAGCTTTTAAATGCACTTAAAGGTCCAGTGTAAACAATGGGATCCCATTGGTAGAGTTAACGAATGTACCTCAATCGACAATATTATTCCTAATGCCTGATGATGGCCGGATAAAAAGGTCGAAACATGTAGCCTGATTAACCGGTTGTAAAACTGAAACTGATATTCAATTGTTGTGTATAGACGATACTTTGCAAAAAAAATTGCTTATCATCTGATCATTCAACGCTATATAGCGTAAGATATTGGTGGCGTCTTTAAACAATTATGCCTGCCCGACCCACCTGTCACAATGAACGGTGTCGTAATACAGAATGCAGTAATTTGAAGCATCATTGCCATGAAATGTTTAGGAGTCAAATATAGCTAAAATATCTTATAGGCTTAAATCATGTTGTTAATCGCAAGATTGTGTCTCCGCTAAGAAGATGCGTGATGCAAGGGAAGTGTGGTTATCAGGTACCTGGGGAGAATTATGATCCCAAGAATTTGCCAATCCAAGGTCTTTCTGCGTCGACCAACTAGAGCCAAATGGGGACAATACATTAGTCCTATTTCACTGCATTGTTATAAGTTTTAGACAGCAACATCGGATGACCTTCCTGACAGATGTTGACCATATGCCTTCTGGCGTGTTGTGGTCAAGGACCTGGGAGAATCACGTAGTCAATTCATTGTTCTGTTTGGTTTCCTATTCTATATTCTAGAGAAGTAATTGAAGCTTGTAGTGGATAAAAGATTGAAATAGTAGCAACTAAAAAACTAACTAACCAACCAACTAACTCATGAACTCTAGAGCGTAGTCCTTCTTGAGAAGCTAACAGGTCCTCAACCAGTCAAGATATTTTCCGCGTTTTGTGCAACCCGAAGGTTAGTTTTTGTATTCACAAGGACCCGCCACCCGTCCCTGTCCTGAGCGAGACCAATCCATTCTATGCCCCTCATCCCACCTCTTAAAGATCCTAGTTAATATCATCTTCCTTCTAGGCATGGGTCTTCCAAGTGGTCTCTTTCCTTCTGGTTTCCCCACTAAAACACTCTCCCCTTACGCACTACGTTCCCTGCCCATTTCGTTCTTCTTATTTTATCACCCCAATAATGTTTGGTGAGTACAGATCATGAAGCTCCACTCCCCTGTTACCTTGTCCCTCTTTTGCCGGAATATCTTCCTCAGCACCCTATTTTCGAACACCCTCATCCAATGTTACTCACTCCGTGTAAGAGACTAGTAACAACTTTGTGTGCAAAGTTATGAAACTGAAGTTCTATGCTACATATAAACAGACCTTCTATCTTACTAGTTCGCATGTGTAAGCCGTGTACAATTTCAGTAATTCTGACAACTTTGGATGTGATGCAATAGATTTTAGAAGACACCCCTGCTGAGCCGGCTCGTGTAACGATAACCTCCATTAGGATATTTGGAAGGCGTCTTTTTCCGGTCTCGGCCAGAAAACTGACGACACCAATGTTTTTCGTGATTTTTTCCCAGTCCCTGCAACAAATCTGGCGTTCAGTACCTGTATTAGGCCACTACCGCGTCCCTTTAGATCTTCCCAAACCCATTGTCACCTGTCCTTACCGTCGATTCTACGTAATCTTAGACACTAAGAGCGCTGTACATCAGGGCCGGCCCGAGATATGTGGGCGCCCCGGCAGTCTAATAATTTGGCGCCCCCTCAAACCGATATTCTTTAAACTTTTTGGTCTACGACAGACCTGAGGAACATTCTGGAGAGCGCGTGTCCGAAGTGCGAATACTTTTTGGAGAAATACTTTCGCGCGTGAAAACCTGCGTTTACTAGCCCCATATTTCCCATTATTTCAGATACGTTACAGTGCCCCTTATAGGTTGGCGCCCGCGGTCAGCTGCCCGGCTGGCCAGCTCTTTCGTTCGGCCCTGGTCGTAAAATAAAAAGTAATAGGCAGTGAAATAGATAGTGAAAAATAGCAAGGGTGTGTGTTACATTTCGATATAATACAGGAGAGGCAATGTACGTGTAATGTAACACTGAGGCGCGTTCGTGAAACCATTGTTGCAGTGGGAAAGGAATGAGTAATATACAATCTGTATGTGTATTTGCAGCTTTAGGTATCCAGCATGCAATGCGCTTTCGCCACGTTATCATCCGTGGCCTGCCCCGCTGTACAGTTATTTTTCAACATTATCTCATAAATGGCACGTTTAAGAAAACCGTTATTGGGTCTAAAATGTGTGTTTCAAGTTTCTCTACGACTTTTGTCTGAAACATTTTTCGTTATAAGAAGAACTGAGTGAGATACGAGAAGAAATTTGCAGCGGTCTTCATGTAAATTGCCCTTTATTCTTTCCCATCTTAATGAAACTTGAATTTTCTCAACAGATTTTCGAAAAATACTCAAATATCAAATTTCGTGAAGATTCTTCGAGTGGGAGCCGATTTGTCCCATGCGGAGAGACAGACAGACGGACATGACGAAGCTAATAGTCGCTTTTCGTATTTTTGCGAAAAGCGCCTAAACATGCTTTACTATCAGAATGAGATGACATCTCTTACATCACAGATCCAACGTTGCATAGCTATACTTAACCGTCAGCAATTCGCTCAGCGTGAAATGTCACTTGTACATATTTCATAAAACGTCCACTGCTTAGAAGGAAGTGACGATTATCTGAATGATCAGAGAAATCATTTTAATTCAATTACATTTGCGCTTTTCTTTTCTAGAGTAAGAATTTATAAATTTCGGGCTCCAAAGCCCTTTTTACCTTCCTGACGTCTTTTGATTTTCGAGAATGGCGTGTTCCAAGGCACATAAAGTAAATGAGAGACAAGTGAGAATCATTCTGAATTATGACACCGTATATTCTGGTAGATAATTACCGGATTGTCGGCGAAACTTTTTGCCTCCGTCCCCACTACTGCGGTGACTTCTGAGCCGAAGATGGAGGCACCAGCTGTGACAATGCACGGTATAATAAACACAGACGACAGAGACCTAACGCAGTGCCTTACATTGTTTTGGTAAGCAAAACGTGAAGCAACGACAACATTTGACGAACCTGCAACTTGCCACTCGCTATCTGCTAGCTGCTCGTGACGAAAGCCGTCCTGCTGCGGCAACTTCTCTACCAGCAGCGCTGCGCGGGTACTCTAACAACGCTAAACGGCATACCGTTTTAAAAGGCTTGACACATTGTGGCTGACAGATTATAACTCCAGGTTAGGACTAAGGTAGTCCTGGTTCCAATTTCCGAATTGGAAGCGGAATGCGATATGTTGACTGGGTGTACCTGGCTGTATCTAAAACAGGTAACAACCTTACATGTTACACAGTCCCTGCAATAATTGAATATATATATAATAGCATTACCAACAAAATGCATACTAGTGAAAGAGTTTTTATATACAATAAACTCATACATGTTTCGGGCTACTCATGTGTCCAACTTCAGGGAGGTGATACAAAGGATAAAAGAATTTTAAAAATATACAATTATTGGCCACATCAGGGTCGAAACGTGTAAGAGGATATTTTACATCAAAACTGTTTTACTAGTGTACATTTGTTGGCATTACCGTTATATTATATTGTATATATAGCTATATAGGTAACATCTTCATTCCATTCTAAAATGAGCCATCCCCGTTGTGTGTATATAAACAATAGGTGTGGGTATCAGTCTGACTGATACCCACACCTATTGTTTATCTTCATTCCACATACTTCTTTACAATCGACATCTTTCATCGATATAGTACCTACGATAATATACTTTCGATAAATGATAGTAACTTTCCAAAAACCTTTGCCGCGTTCGCATGTAGGGTGCATGAAATGTATTATAATACACGTGTTTGTATTTAGAAGTTTTGTACTTGTCCAGCTGTAAACACTCACTTTGTTTGTGTGACAGTGTTCAGCGTAGTCGCGAAAAGCTTCTAATAGATTTGCCATGTCCTCCCGCCTGTCTGTCCACGTGTATCGACGCAGCTCCCACTGTACGGATTTCCGTGAAATTTGATATTGGAGACGTGGAAATTTCGAGAAATCTCTTATTTGTTTTAAATCGCGGAAACAAGTCGGGCACTTTACATGAAGCCCTGGATACGTTTTATTGTTGCTGGCGAAATTAAATTGACATAAAAGCGCTCTCTTCCAGTGAAATGGTATCGGAGAGTCGTGGAGGTACAAACATCACGCGAACGCGCCACAAGGTTACGTTCTAATACACTGCTTATCTTGTGTCTCATTTTCTATAATGCTCGGTTGCTAACAAACTTTAATATGGAGAATGAATATTTAAAAACTGAACATACAAGGGTGAGTAGTATTAAAAGATTATTTAATTAATTAAGCGGTAGGACGTGGACCCCACCCAATGCCCACGGAGCATTGGGTGGGGGGGGGGTTCTTATATTTATACGGCGTTTGCATGGATGGACATAGAAAAACTACGAAGAGAAACATCTTTCAAGTCCGCCGGTTATTGGTCTGAGGCCTGAAACCCGGAACCCGCAAATACGATACATGGATGCTAACCACACAACCTAGAAACTGGCGGACACTTGTGAATACTGTAATGAACCACCGTGTTACCTAAGAGCCGGCAACATTTGTTCAGTTATTTAGAGACTGCTGGCTTCTCAACGTGCTCCCTGTTCCACTGAATTCATAAATAGGCAGGATGTCAATGAGATAGAACACTGTGTCTTCTTGGTCCCTTGTTACGGCAGTTACCGGTATGTACGGCGGAAACAGAGTAAAGGAACTGTATAGTGACTAACTGCATGGAACAGAGTCGTTCGTGAGTAGTTCAACTAGTCGATAAATTACTTGAATTGTATTTAGTCTCATGGTTTACAGCGGTGTTCACGAGAGACCTGTTTGCCATCGTGAACCACGTGAATTACATATAATACCAGAAGATGGTAAGCCCAATATTTATAGCAGCTACTGTCAGAAACTCAAAATTCGTAAAGCCCATACACCTCGAGCTCATTTCTTTATAAATCAATTTAATGTCTCCTTCCATCTTTTTCTAGGAATACAGAAAACGCTACGCCAACATATTCCAAAAATTATCTTATGCCGGCTACATACCTCTGCCATCTCATGATTATACGAGTATTTTCGATCAATGCAATAATGTTTTACAAATAGTACCATTTATGAAGCTCCTTATTATGTAATTTTTACAGCGTTCCCTTAATTCCCTCCTGTTAGGTTCCAATATTATTCTCAGCATCATACGCGTGCGCATGGGGTGTGCCCTGGCATACCCCATGTGTCTCAAAATTTTGTACTCTGTGTATCTTTTTAGACGCACTCGCAAAATTGTGAAAAAGCGACTATTAACTTCATCATATCTGTCTGTCCGTCCGTCCTACCGTCCGAATGGAACAAATGAGCTTCCACTAAACGGATTTTCAACAAATTTAACATTTGAGTATTTTTCCAAAATCCATGGAGAAAATTCAAGTAAATTGAAATCTGACTAGAATAACGGGTACTTTAAATAAAGACCACTATACATTTATGGTAATATCTTGCTCAGTTCTTCTTAAAATGAGAACTATTTCAGATAAAAGTTGTAGAGAAAATCAAACACGCATTTTATATTCAACTTTTTTTTTTCGAAAATCGTGCCGTTTATGAGATAATGTCGAAAAATACTGTACAGCCGGACAGGCCACAGATGACAATATGGCGCATGCGCATCGCGTGCTGGATTCCTAAGGCTAAAACACACTCTCAGAATATGTAATCCTTATTGCTTTTCTATTGCAACGAAGGTTACACGAACGCGCCTCAATGTTACGTTGTACGTAAATTGCCTGTCTTGTTGTTTAAGTTTGTACTTTTTAGGTAGAGTTTAGTTGTTAATTTCATTTGAGTTTTACGGTTTCTTTAGATTGTTTGGTGAATAAAACTAATGTCTTTTTGACTGAATATTCAATACGTATTCTCCCATTATCAGTGACAAATTACGTCCCCCGTGTGCACACCGTAAATAAATGTGGTGCGCACACATATGCTAAGTACCCTATCCTCAAACAAGTTACTTCTATGTTCTTCTATGAAGACGATAAACCGCACTTCCAAACCCATAAAAACAAGATCAGAGTCCAGCATATTTTGATAATCGTAGATTGTGAAGAGCGAGTAAGCAAATGGATGTGGACGTTAAAAGAAAACTCTGCTGAGGCCACATCTCAGTTTAGAGCAGGGATTCTTTATCTGTGCTCTAGAGTCAAGGATTTTGACTGTGCTAGGTATCCGACATTCCGCACCCAGTAACAATTTAAATCATCCGAAATGTGAGTCACAAAATTATTTAACCGAAGAAACTTCAGAGTTCGTTGAATCACTGTAACAGTTCTCCGAAAACATGAAAACAGGTCTTGCGTGGGTTTGACGTCACTCGTCCCGTTGACCAGTTTTACCTGTTTCTTCACTCTACGCTCATCTGTTTTACATTCACATAACTGATTTCTGCTAACTGTTTCTTGTTTTTTCAAGTGTTATTTAATGACACTGCCCACAAGGTTGCTGGTGGAATGGTAGAGACGGGAAACAAGCGAAGTACTCTGAGAAAGGGCCTGAGGCTTGAACTTGGGCTTCCTAATTTAGGGGCTGGTGAATAACAGCCTACGTCATGACACGGCCCTTTTTTTATAAGACAAGTGAATGTCAAAATAATTTTATGTTTTGCTGACCGTGCATCTCAGTATAATCTTATTAACTGACCAACTTAATGCACAAATTCTTGTTTTATAATAAGTTTATTTTATGCCTCTACATGTTTCGAGCACTGTTGTGTTCATCATCAGGAGGTCAAAATTGTATTATACAGCATCTGGTATCGTCACAACTGTAGGTGGCCGTCCGGTGCACAGGTTGAGAGAGGACTGTTTGGAATGCCATGCATCGGACGGCCACCTACAGTTGTGATGATACCAGATACTGTATAATACAATTTTGACCTCCTGATGATGAGCACAATAGTGCTCGAAACATGTAGAGGAATATAATAAACTTATTATGAAACAATAATTTGTGTATTCAGTTGGTCAATTAATTACTAAGGTCAAAATATTGTTTAAATGTAACTGCTATCTTATTTCCCACGCGAATCATTTTCTTAATTTATGGCCTAGCTTTAGCATACGACCGTGAATATTTGTATCTATATTAACTCCCGTGTCAGCCTCTTAAATTGGACACTTCGGAAATCAAATCGGAAATACCTTGATAGTTTTGAAATGTGGTGCTGGGGAAGTATGGAGAAGATCAGTTGGACCGATCGTCTGAAAAATGAAGAAGTATTACTTAGAGTCAAGGAGGAGAGGAATATCCGATGTACAGTGAAAAGAAGGCTAACTGGATTGGTCACATCTTGCTTGAAACTGCCATCTAAAACACGTTACTGAAGGAAAGATAGAGGTGACGGGAATAAGGGGAAGAAGTGTAAATTGCTGCTGGATGACCTGAAGGAAACAGTAAGAGATTTGAAACCGAAAGAGGAAGTCCTAGCCCGCATTCTGTGGACATTTCGCTTTGGAAGAGGCTATGGACCTGTCATAAGACAAAATGATGATGCTAAGTCACTTGGTGTAATGCAGGAAGTGTCCCAGACCTCACTCATTACGTTTACTAAACTTGGCAAAGGGCGCTCGTGCCGGATACTCAACATGTTTCATTAAGACCCAGTAGCAGCAGCCGAGCTGTTATTACCGACGTTGATCATAATGTTAAATTATGAAACTAAAAAATGCATGGGGGTGGGGTTTGGGGGCCGATGAACACTGGCAACGGTTCTTGAATCACGAGATGACCCAGCCCACAATTTGGTTTCATCATGTCGACAGCCATAAGACTTGACAGAAAATGTGTGATGAACATACAGCGTGTTGCATTGTGCCCTACAACTTTTGTACGGAGCAAGTTCGCTCCGATAAATATTTAACTAGTTATCTTCGAGATGCGGGCAGGTCTTTTTTCTAAAGTGTCTCGTTATTATTATTATTATTATTATTATCATCATCATCACTATCATCATCACAATTATCAACACCATAATCACCTGATTTTAAACAAAATTGGAAAATTTGACTGTTTGGTTAACCTCTCAAGCATAGGGAAAAGTTCGGTAGCTCCGGACTTTTCGTATTTCACCAAAGTGTGATTTTTACCTTTGTGTAAAACTTCTACTTTATAGCACGCATGTAGAGCTATGTCATTCGGAACAAAATAATTACATATAAGCAAGAAACAGGAACTTAAATTGCGAAAGGACCAATATACAAGATGTCTGATTTGTTTTATTCAACTTCGGCTGGAAGTTCCGGACAAAAAAAGTTAGTCCTTCTAATCTTTTAAAATCAGCAGAAGCTCAAGTAGGACATAGACAGTAGTAACATGCGCAGTCCTTCCAACTGTGCACAATTTCAGTGGGCCCAATCCAAACACCGGAGACACACAATTCATCCTGTCCTCAACGAATGACTCTCCGCAAATGATCCACAGCGCTTTCTCTTCTGCCTTAGTCACGTATTTCCGTTCCCAGTGTGCAGTTTCTTGTTGCGTCTTTTTCGTTGACTGGTTGTTTATTCGTTTCACTGTTTTACCTTTTTTTGAATCAGCGCATTGTTACTTCTCCAGTCAATTCGTGAAAGGATTCAATTTCAGCACGTTCTCTTTCTTGAGTTTAGTCTTTGCAAACTACCGTTACGGATGGGTGATATATGTTTCACGAATTCTGCCGTTTGATGATCAGTGTTAGTTGACGGAGACTGACTGTCGGTCACTTTATCTTCAGCAGTTTTGACCGTTGCAAGTTGAGGAATGTCCGTCACTTTAGGAAAGGCAATGCTCTCATTCGTACAGCGGATTCTGGACTTCAAAAGCATAATTGAGGATGTCTGCACATGAACTGACAAAAAAAAATGTTTTCCATCTGACTTATTTTCATGATTAAGTCTACGAGGGACATGCATACCTGCGGTTGTACGATACTAATTACAGGACCTTTCCCTTAAAAAGGTTGAGTTTTTTAAATAGGAATGGCTACTTGTACATCCAACCCTCTCGAAAAAAAAATTTTGAAATCTGAGTTTTGCACCACTGCAGTTTACTATTCTTGTCACTTTACTCTGAAATGAATTTTTTTCTACAAATTAGAACACTGGGCGAATTCTTGCAACGAAATTTCTTTTTGGTATTAGTATTTGTTAATCTTATTTCATGTCTTACTCCTACTCCACGTTACACTTCCGGTGCCTTTACATTACCCTTCAATTTTGGCACCGTGAAGATGTGTGGATAATCCGATATACACGTATGTTACAGCTTGTAAACATTCCGGGTCCAGTGGTACCGGAGAAGTGGGTCTTATGAAAATGCTATTGACGTAGAAGACGATCATTTAGAAAACATATATATTTCTGTAAATAAGAAATCGTTCACGGTGCTGACACATTTCAAACTGAGACAGGTCTGAAATTTGGGCAGTTATCATCCAAATTGGACCGAAAAGCGTATCAGCAACACAGGCCTCACAATTGGACTCTCACTGCATCCAAACTGGACCGAAAAGCATATCAGCAGTACAGACCTCACAAATGGACACTCACCACAAACAAACTGGACCGAAAAGCGTATCATCAACACAGGCCTCACAAACGGACACTCACCACATCCAAACTGGACCGAAAAGCGTACCAGCAACACAGGCCCCACAAATGGACTCTCACCACATCCAAACTGGACCGAAAAGCGTATCAGCAACACAGGCCTCACAATTGGATCTCACCACATCCAAATTGGACCGAAAAGCGTATCAGCAGTACAGGCATCACAAATGGACTCTCACCACATCCAAACTGGACCGAAAAGCGTATCAGCATCACAGGCCTCACAAATGGACTCTCACCACATGCGACTGCTACAGTTGACTGCGCACCAAAGGTGCCGATGATGAACCAATGCAAATGTCTCGGTCTAGCAGTGTAACATTTACGTTTCAGAACAGTCCGGGGACTTTCCCAAACAGCCTCATGATCCGTTCATCTGTTCTAGTTCTGTTACACCCGCACAGACCAACAGTCAGATAAACGTGAAGCCAATAGGCCTAATTTTTATTGTTTGGTCATAAAGGTGCAACAAATTGCGGGTTCTGTTTGTTTCTGCTATGCTTCCAGCGCCCCCTCCCAAAATGCTGTAAAATTACTTAATGAAGGTTGAATTTTAACCAGACATTCACTTCCATTCACTAGCAATGATTAGACATCAAAACTTCTCAACTGGACTGCAATTTATTTGTATATCTCGCAATGAGTGTGATGCTGTATTAGATACATTTGCCTTATTGTTATGCCTTATATGCACATATCGCATAAAAAGAACACATATTAGGAAGTAACATTCCTTAAGTAACACAAGAAGCGCTCAGTAAAATGAACATGAATTGTCATAGCCAATCGCAACAAACTTACACATGCAACTTACACATGCATCAAACATATTTTCTGCTCCATAGGCAGTAAAACTATCTGATGTAGGAGGCACCCAGTAAGACAAAAGCAAATTTGTCATAGCCACCAGGCAAAAATAATACAGATATAACACAATGCGTCTTGTAATGAAAGTCGAACCCTGTATAATGAATCTAGGTAACACTACATACCAGGACAGTCTGTGCCTGTCTGTTGGTCTTTTGCTCATCAGCAAGTTCATCTCCGAAACTAAATAGATTTCGGTGAAAGTCTATAATGAAAATCTACAATATAAGGTCCCCCCCTCCAATGGCGCAACAGCCCCTAGCGGGCCATTCCTTCCTCATTATGGAGACTTCACGATCACACTCAGACACACCACACTCGGTAGGATTCCTCTGGATATGTGATCAGCCCAAGCCAGAGACCTCTACCTGACAACACACAACACTCACAAGAGAAAGACTTACATGCCCCCGGCGGGGTTCGAACCCACAATCCCAGCAACCGTGCGGTCGCTGGTGTCGGCTACAATGTAAGTGACCTCACATTGTGCTGTCTGGTACGCTCTGATGCACTGTGACCCCTACTTCAGATGAATAAGTGCATATTTTTTACAGAGAATATTTTCGTAAAGAGGAATGCGCTCTATACGTACACATTCTACGGTTCTCATGAAGATTTGAAACAATTGTTTGAAACGTATTTATCGAAACCAAGCGAGTAGGTGAATATATATCTCCTACACTAACCTTTTCTACTATACACAATAAACGAGAAACGCACAGAAAATATTATATAGAACACCTGTAAGGCTACTGCTGTTTTTTTTGTACTTCAGATGTCGGACTGCTGACTAGAAGTCAGTAATCGGAAGGTCCTGCGACCGGCCATCTCGACACAGGTTTTTCTTGGCTTCCCTCTGTCTATAAGCAAATGCTGAGATGGTTCCCAAGATTCCAAGTTGCCACTACATGCTTCTCATGTAGCCCTACCGACTTAAATCTAGTAGTAACCAATTTCATGTTTTGTTTACATGTAAAATAACCACTGCCACCGGGTAACAACCCAATTGCAGTAAATAAATAAATATAAATATACTAAACATAGATGGGAGTGATCGCAAAGAAGATGGATGAGTTGTGAAATAAATTAATTCGAGAAAAGTGTCAAGAGGCGATGTCGTGTGAGCGCGATAAGGAATATTTGATTTCCATGAAAAGCGGACAATATTTTGAGTAGCTCAAAGATTATTCTTGTAGACTTTGTTAGATTGGTAACTGTCAACTGTAGAACAAGACGTCACATCCCAGACGACGACAGCAGACCGTCGTGGGAACCTAAAATCTCCAGATGACAGCGACATGGGCGATATTAGAACCACCTCCTAGAGTATCCCGATCCATTGTCCATGATCGGGATATATTGGGACCCATATTATTTGTCTCATGAGTTTTTTTCACCTATTTATTTCCGTTTTCTCCGTCACTTTCCCACATTGTTTTAATCTTTCTGTTTGTCCGTCCCCATTCTTTCATTAAAGTCTCCCATAAACAGGGGAAACCTTAAAAGTCAACTGAGAAAAAATATAGTATATGAAATGTTCTAATTCATTTTGACGCAGCCATCGGCAGATGGGCCTACGTTTGAACATCCAAGCTGATGGGAAGCGAGCAAGATTTTTTTTCTACTCATAAGCCCGGTGCTAAGACCTGTAGAATTCGCGACATAGAAATTAATAAAGATCTTATATTTATAGTTCCGTGCATCGCAATTCTAGGTTGAAGAAATCCAACGAGATGCAACAGTATGCAGATATTTATTTACTGCTAAATTACTCTACATGTTTCGGGCGTCCATCGCGCCCATCATCAGGAGTACTTAAAACTGTAGTTGCAGCCTTTGGTACAGATCGTACTATCTGGGGAGCAAGCTTCATCAAACGTGACCATTTGGTCATCAGGAGTACATAAAACTGTAGTTGCAGCCTTTGGAACAGATCGTACTATCTGGGGAGCAAGTTTGATGAAGCTTGCTCCCCAGACAGTACGATCTGTACCAAAGGCTGCAACTACAGTTTTATGTACTCCTGATGATGGGCGCGATGGACGCCCGAAACATGTAGAGTAATTTAGCAGTAAATAAATATCTGCATTGTTGCATCTCGTTGGATTTCTTCAACCTATCCTAATAAAGATCTGTTGAATTCATCTAGTAAGAATAAAGATTTTACAGTTGGAGCGTGCATGAAAGAAATAATAAGAAATGCATTCAAAATTTTGTCGAGAAACAAGAGGCATAGACCATCTGGAACACCAAATCCTATATACAAGTAAGATATTTAAATGTGTCGTATAATTAACTGGCCGGCGATTGTGGACTGAATTTGTCTGTCTCCAGTCAGACACCTGTGGCGGACTCTTGAAAACACTGTAATGAACCTTCGTGTTTCATTGAAGACTTTTGGCTGGCTGAGTGACTGTAGCACTAGCTGCGTTAGGACCACGCGGTACGACGACTGTTAATGTAGTAAAACTGTTAAACATGCGTCTGTAGTGGAGCTAGCAATTGGATTGACCTTGAGAGAAATGACCGCCGTCGTGGTGCTAAGATACACAGGCGGGTCGGATTGACCCGGAACCTGAAAGCCGTCTCCCCCGGAGGCAGGGGCACTCATCAGGTTCTGATACAACTGTACGATGTAGCGATGAAACCAGCCGTATCTCCAGGATAGGATTCCTCCACGTCACGCATGACACTGCTGTACGGTAGGCCTACATCCTCTTCCGAACGTTGCTCGCAAGGTATTATAAGCCTCGCTGAAGTGGCGCAACCTGAAGAATGAAGGCCGTTGTAGGCTATCTGCGCCAGTGAAAGCCCTTCACCTAGTATTTTTATGCGAGAGGTGCCGGTTCCATTCCCTGCGGTGTACTGACTGTCGAGAGGTATTTCATGGTTTTCATCAATCTCCGGGAAAATGCCTAAGATAATAACTCCAAATTGGCCATAGCAGTTTCCTTTCAAGACATTATTCATAATAACTTTACCACTCGACACTATGTCGTCTGAGCTACTGATGACGTATAACGAAGAATATTTTGGTAAATTGTAAAATATTTTGCCAGTATTAAGATGCTGTTATGTTTAAAGCTGCAAAATGTAATAAATAATAATAATAATAATAAAGGAAAATGTATGTTAATAGATATAGCAACATCAGGAGACAGAAATGTGATCAATAAAGTAGTCTAGAAGGTCCTGAACTATAAAGACCTTATAATAGAAATGCAGCACATGCATAATATAAATCAAAAGTGGCTGCGGTGACAATAGGGGCAACTGGAACCGTCTTACAGTCATTCAGCAAATACCTTAAAAACGGGGAAGCACGGAATCAAGGAATTGCAAGAAGCAGCCATATTGTGCACTGCACACATACTTCGTAAATTACTGATGTAAAAGTGCAAAAGATTTAGCATGGGAAATAACATCACATGTAACATAATTGTTACTACAGAATAGCTGCAACAATATACACCCTACAAGAATGGCCTGTTTGAGGCATACCTTGCATAAAGGTGATAAGGAATAATAATAATAATAATAATAATAGATTTTAGTTCTTCCAGCGCTTGAGGCTATCTACCGATTAACACCAGACTGTCACGGTGTTAGCCCTTTCACTACTAAATACACGATATTCACAGATGTTATTTTATTAAACCACTTGTAATCTCCTTTGTCTAAATATCTGCGTACTGCGTATATACATTATCAGAGCTTTGTTAGTACACACTAATTCGTTGTTATAAAGTACTTCCTCGTTCATATTCAGCCATTTTTTAATTAAAAATTTCGTTTTCCAATTTAAGTGTAAGAACAAATGCTTTTCTCAGTAATTGCATCATCTTATTGCTAGCATGCTTGTTGGCTTCACCGTAGGAGGATAACAGGATCCCAATATTTATTGTATTAATGAAGTCTCACTTCCACCCGCTGCTGTCACTTGTAGTTGCTTCCAATTTTTAATCCACTCTGATCTCAAGATTTTAACATCCGGGATGTAAAGACAATATTAAGCTATGCGAAATGGTAATCTTTATGTGCGTCATCCCCGTTGTGTGATATACAATTAGTATGGCAATATATGTGCGTGGCACTTACCGTCAAACACAACTATTTTATTGGCTAATTATTGGAAGGTTTACAACTATATGTTTCGGCCCTATTCCTGGGCCATCATCAGGTTGTATCACGAACCTAGTGTAGGCTATATTACATGCTACTTATTGGTAATGGGTGTTTTTGGAGAGCTCTCCCTATTGCTGCGTGTTATCATGGTATGTGTATTTTTTTATTCTATATATAATAATACTTCTACCGGGATTAATTGCCCCGGTGTTTCCTGTAAGTAGAGCACTATCATATATTACTTAACATATATGTAC
>Ga0123352_10009011_pt1 | contig 15587 bp, 12 predicted proteins | sample TergutLab28metaG_FD_89700 | JGI IMG/M metagenome (GOLD analysis project Ga0123352, IMG submission 89700) | Labiotermes labralis P1 segment gut microbial communities from Petit-Saut dam, French Guiana - Lab288 P1 | ecosystem: Host-associated > Arthropoda: Insects > Digestive system > Gut ... | reverse complement strand
CCCAGTCACTCCTATTGTTACTGGTATCACCTTTGTTTTTACATTCCACATGCACTGTATTTCTATTGTAAGGTCTTTATATTTTAGAATCTTCTCGGCTTCTTTTTTAATCACATTTCTGTCTCCTCAGATTGCAACGTCTATTAACATACCTGTTCCCTTTTCATTATTATTATCATTACTACTACTACTACTACTACTACTTTAACTACACTTCTCTGCATCTATCTGCTCTCTATCTTTGTGGAAGAAGCAAAATGAATGTGTGGATTTCATGGGAAAACCTGGATACAGACCACTTGAAACTCCTAAGCAAAGATGGGGGATAATATTAAAATGGGTCTTAAAGAAATAGGATGAAAGGGTATCAAATGGATTCATCTGACTCAAGATAAGTATTTGAAGTGAGCTGTTACAAACATGGTAATGAACATTTCTGTCCCACAAAATGTCAGAACCTTTTCATGAGCCAAGGAACAATTAGCCCCTCAGTAAAGACACTGGTCTATGGTGTTTGTCAGTTATGCTGTTTCTGACAACTTCCTCCTGTGATGTATAATATAGCATTACCACAACTATAGTTATGAATATATGTAGCCTTTTCACTCACAATTTATTGTGTTACTATATTACTGTCTGGTCTCTTTGTAAAAACAATTTAGAAGATGGTGGAGGATGAAGGAACATGATATTAACCTTCATCTGTGACAGTACAGAGAGTGATGGTGCTATGGATCTTCCCAACTGCACATTCCTCATACCATATGAAAGTCAGTTTTATGTTGTCATCTTACCTGAAAGGATATGCGTCCATCACCATCCTTGTCAACAATATTAAACATCTTGCGCACAAACACAGCATCAGGTTTCATGCCAAGTGCACTGGCAAATTCACTTTTTGACAGTGACGTCCTCATTACAGTCACCACTTCCCCATCTTCTTCCCCGCCTGAACGTACACGTCTTCCTTTCTCATCTGGTTTAAGCCCAAATGTTAGAGCATAGGCCTCACGGAAGAAATGCTCAAGTCTCCTCTGTCTCCGCTCTCTTGTCTCCGCGTTTGTGAGCATGATCTCACGTGGCGAGTGCACACTGATCAGCCGTTTCTTGTGAGAATTTAGAAATGCTTCCAATTTTGACATAAACTTTCGTCGTGCAGCAGGAGTGTCAAATTCCAGTACCAGGTCATGGTCTCTTGGAACTCGAATTAAAATAAGTGGACACTTCTTGTTGCCACTGTTGTCCTGCAATAAAAAAATCAGATGAAATACACCACTCACTTATACAGCGAAATTTCAGGAATCATACCTTTTCAACCTACAAGGGATAGTAGTCAGTATGGTGACTAGGCTATAGGTTGGACAATCAAGGTTTGACTCCTGATAAAGACTAGAGATTTATCTCTTCTCTAAAACGCCCACATCAGCTCTGCGGCCCATCCAGCCTCCTATTAATAAGGACCAGGTGTTCATTCCCTAAGAGGTAAAGTGGTCATAGCATAAAGCTACCTACTCACTTCCATCTAACATCAAAGTTAAGAATGCGTGAAGCTTCCTCCACTCCCCTCTGCATGGCTTCATGACCTCCACACAGTCAACTTTACACTTACCTTTTACAAAACTCCAAATAATATCTCCCTTGCCACAATTCTACATGGACCAAGGTCCAACCATTTTTCTGCTTCACAAGACATACTATACCACAGATTTCACAGCTTCATAGCGAGTCTTCACACAAATTTCTCTGCTGTATTTTGTCACCTTACATCACGTCTGTTACATGCAGTACTTTAGTGTGAAGATGGCAAAGTATATGATCTCTACTGACTCACATCCTCACAAGTATGATACTTTAAATTGTTAGCTGCTCTGTTCCTCAAGGTACCAGCCTTCTGCAATGTAATGCTCTAGTAATGGGTGAGTAGATACTGGCATTTTGAAGGAATGCTGTGCCTCTATCTTAAGGGTCTAGAGGTCCAAAAAAAGAACATCCATGTGGGAAAATAATTGTGTTCCTTTGTAAAACACACTGCAGCCCTTCACAACACTGATACCGACTCACCCAGTGACAGAGTGTCACATTCAACTAGATTAGAATCTTTGTTTTTAAAAGCAGTTTCTCGTATTAAAGTGATCACCATTGCCATAACTATCATCAGAACTGTTATTCCTACTGTGTTTCCTAACTTCATACATAATTCTCAAAATGTTTAATTACAAGATTCATATAACAAGCAGATGGTCTAGTCACACCATCACTTGAAGAGCTTCTGACAGTTGCACCACACCCTTGCAATTTCACTCTCCTTATCATAATTGACACAATCATATCACAGCATACATACAGAACATAAACTTACTCCAAAATCAACCAGGTTTACTTTCTCCTACATTCATGCACCCTTTTCTTTTAATGATTTCAGTGAGTCATACATTCATCCCTCTTCCACTTCTGTCCATCACCCCCTCCCACAATCCCACCCCTTACACTCTTTGTGTAATATCTTAGAAAATACTACAGGAACTGATAAAACCTACCCATCTCATCAACTTTGCACAATTTTTTTTGTTTTGTTTTTAATTTTACACAACCTACTACACACAGCTACACAATGAGTTACAGGCAAGTTTCACAAAGCATATTTTCCTGTTGTATAGTCATTCATTAGGACTAGTCCATAATTACATCATTGTTTGTTACCACACTTTTGCACATGACTTTATAAAGTAGTTACTAATGAAAGCCCATCTAATGATCAATATTCTAATATGAAGTAATAAACTACACACTACATATTTAATGTTTTCCTGACATCTTGGCAATGGTAAGCCAGTTGACCAGTGTGTTTTCCGCATAACCTAGCAACCAATCTTTTACAGCTTTTCTCTGAAATAAACACACAGATTTCACAACATTGCCTCCCACTTCACACGTTCATACATTCGCCACACTGGTCACAGTAAATCAAAAAGGCTGGCATCTGGGTGGGCTCCTACAGAAAACCTTACTACCATATTCCTTGCTCAAGCAATCTCAAAGGCTGCTGTCCTTCCCTCAGAGGAAGAAAAGAAAGCTAACAAACGACATTCTTTAAACCTGTACTGTGTGTACAAATACCCACCTGGGATTCCTCTACAGTCAGAGCCTCTGAAGTTCCAAAATTAACAGTTCGTAACTTCTCTCCTTTACGATCGACTGTGTGAATTGCAGATTCAGGTCCAAATTTAACTTTCACCAAGCGGCGATGGTTAGCATGTAGCCACTCCCTGACGGCCATCTTGTCTACTGAAGTCTTCCCTCCAGCACTGCTCTTCAACTCTTCCTGCAGCATCCTCAAACGGCGCCGGCGCCGGTTCTGCAACTTCACTACTCCGTACCCAGCCCCCGCACATACAATTGGTACAAATCCCAGAAAGACACATGCATATATATAGGCCAGCTCACTGCCCTGAAAAAAATGTTAGTTATGACAGATGTCAATGGAACTCAGATGCAAAGATTTTGGATATGTACACATATATCTTGGAGGATGTATTCCTATGTTTCACTTACTCCAGTTCCATAAAAATACATAACCAATTATTTCTTTCAGAAAGATATAACTCAATTCCATAACTATAGGGGCCAAGCTCCTTCTCCACAACTGTATAATGTATGTGTTATCACTTACAGGCATCAGTACCACAGACAACACTTCAGTAATTGCTGTAAGACTACAGAACAGCATTTTCCAGCTTTCTACATATAGAACTCCCTTTAGTGAAAAACATCAGCTGGCTACCATGTAAATTTGTGAATGTTAGAACATTAGCACTGTTTTGTTTACAGAGAAAAGAAACACTGCTGCAGTCATATAATCTCCATTTGCCTGTCTTATGAAGCCCAGACTGTAAGCCAACTGCCACAAAATTCCAAACAGACTCTTCCAATATATGCAATTCCTTCAGTAAAGAAACTTCTTAATTTTATGATGCAATACACTTCAATATTTACTGAAACATAAGATGACCCAGCATATCACCAAGACCCTCTTTGTAATCCTCAATTTTCACAGGACAATAGGCTTACCTGTACAGAATGTACTTTACCCTTCAATGCTGGCCTGTGTGCACTGTACAGTCTTTACCCTCTCATAAGTGATCCACCTCTGTGCATCACACTGAGTGCACTGCATGGTACTTCAAATTTAAAACTCTTTCACCCGGGGCAGATTTTCAATTTACACCACAGTGCAACTAAAGGGATAACTCTGTATATGACTAAAAGTGATTGCCATTTTCCAGATGATAAGCTATGAAAAGTTTTGGCCTTGCAGGTAAAGCCAGTGCATATCTCAATAATATTATTTTCAAAAACATGCAATTGAAAACTTGCATGTCAGAATTAAAAAGTAAAAAGCTCTAAGGACACAATTCCAGCCTTAACTTCATACAACTCCAAGACCTACCTCAAAGTAGTCGTAACCTTGCAGGTGTCTGCACGGTTCCAGAAGACTGGTATTAAGTTGTACCGGCTGCGGACAAGGATCGCCTTTCACCCAGAAGAACACACGTTTCTGTATTTCACCAGGCTTGACATCTGTGCTATTTATAATGACATCATAAAGTCTCACTTGCCGAATTTCCTCAATTTCTGCATCTGTAAATATTCTGTACACAAAAGCAGAAAGAGTGTCACAATTGGCAGACTGGTAAGGTATGCCTTAGTTTCAAATGGGTCATGAGTCCTACCAACACTTTTTTACATCCAAAAAGTGTTTTTAACATTTTTTAATCAACAAATTGTTTCTTTCTCTGGAATAAACCAGTCACAATAAAATATGTTATATGCATATATTTTTCTCATCTCATCACTGAAATATTTTTTTTTGTATCCAAGTATTATAGTTACTGGCTGTCAGCTCTCCTGCCTTGTCCTAGTGACTCACCCACTCTCTGTGTTCTCAAACCAAAATCGATCTGCATCACGTATGCGTGTAAACTGCTCCTTGATAATGGCTCTGAACAGCTCCCCTGGTCCATCTCTCGACTCAAACATTCCCCCAACATATAAATCCACATTGTCTAAGCGGTTATCATAAACTCCAGAAAGGAGCTCCAGCAATTCTGGTCGCTTCTTGAACAGAGTAGGGTTAATCTCAATCCATTCTTTTACTCTTGGCAAGCGGAAATAAGACCTATTAGAAATGGAACACATGGGTAAGCACAACATTTAAACTCTCTCTCTGGCATGCAGCACAGTCACTTTCCACTGTCACAAGGTTAGTCACTAGTCTCTCAAAATGGAGGCCAATGCCCCAGCCCACCAACACAATATAACCTTCACCATTGGTAGTATTGTTAAATAAAATACATAACACCGAAAACACACAACGGTGTCCATGGCAAAAAGTTCAGGACGTTGAAACAAAATTCTAGAATAAACAGGCTGTTTATCACTGTGTCCTCTGCCCTCTAAATCCATACATCCTCACGAATGTACCTGTTACCAACACAGACACAAACCTTACAGTGTTGTAATCTGGCAGACCATTATCCCGGCCCCTCATTATATTCAGAGCACCCAGATCTCTCCTTGAGAACTCCATTGGACCAAACAATTTATCCCTCACATCAGAGCACAGTACTGTATCTTCTCGTTCTGCTATCTGCGAAGACATCCCAAGCAGCAATTCTTCAACAGTGCTGTCTGACAGCACGTCCTGGAAACAATTCCAACACAAGTTTCAATATATAAACTAAACATTTGTGTCCCACATAATTTGCACTCAAACTTCATGTCTCTTTCATGTGATGTCATCCACCAAAAGAAGAATCTAAGACGTTCATAAATGAGGACCAATAGAACAATCTCACACACATAAAAATCACAAACAACTGAATTTATTTTCAATATAAAATGCCTATTTCATTCCAAGTATCTACAAAAACCCCAAAAGCACAAAATTTATGAAAGTTCATTTTAATTAAACACCAACAACTTTGAAAGCATAAAATACATTAAATGGTAGACAGGGAGTCTCACTCCATACAGCATAAAAGGCATTGACCTCACCTAATCAAAGACAGATTTTGGCTGAGATGTGAGTGATATGCACAACAGTACCAGACAGAACCACATGGTCTCATTTTAGTTTGCTAGTATCATTCACAGGTTAAAACAACGATATTACAGTGGGTAATACAGAAGCATAATCTTGAATACACAGGTTTGTGATATGCAGGACGACCCTACAATATCTTCATAGCCTTAACTTTTATGTATTGTTTGGATGGTATGACTCATTGTACATATTAATAGATACAGCCTTAATAAATTCATAAACAAACAAACTTTGTAACAGACACTTCTCATTTAGAATCTCTGCACTGAATACATTTTCACTTACACTGGAGTCCCACCATGTTGAACACAGGCGAAGTGCACGGAAGCCCATGGGCGTTTCTCTGAAGTGACAGGCCCCATCACGTCGGTAGATCCCAGGTGGTATCATCGTGTGTCCAAACCTGAATGCTGCACTCTGAAAAGCATGGCTGACACCTGGATGGACATCTGGCTTGTAACCATCATATGGTGGCAAACCTTCTCCCATAAAGGCTGGCAGGTATTCATATGCAATGATATTCTGTCAAAAGACATAATGAAAAAATACATTCACAGTGTTTTGATATTTTTTGTACTTTTATCATACAATTCAAGATGACACTAAAAATTTTCTAATACTGAAGATAAAGCAAACACTTCACTTAAAACATATTTACATAGTTCACAAAAACAGGAAACACACAAGACAGCTGTTGGGAAAATACAGCAATTTTCTTTTCCTAGTCTATCCAAAGCTGATTTCCACCATTCCTCTGTCACTTAACTCCATACATAGATGAATGTATTGGGGATCATCCCTGTAGGTTCTGACATAACAGAGACACTACTGATCATATATTCTGCATTTGTCAAATACTGCAAAAAAATGGCAACACAGTTAGGCAGTAAATTGGTTACTTACAGACTTCAAGAATGCCTATGATTCAGCTAGAGGGCAAGTGTTGCACAATATTTTCATGCAGTTTGGTCACCCCTATACCTATAACACTAGGTAGATTACTTTAAAAGTGTTTAAATAAAACCTGCAGTAAATTATAGATTGATAAACAACTCTCTGATACATTTTCTATCAAGAGTGGTCTCAAACAAGGTGTTTATCACCACTGCTTTTTAATTTTGCTTTAAAATATGCTTTTAAGAAGGTCCAAGTAAACCATCAGGGATGGAAATTGAATGGGACACATTAGCTTTAATGGTTCTTTGGAGGAAGGTTGGTCTAGAACTGAATGCTGATGAAACTAAGTGTATGTTCATATCTTGTGAACAGAATACAGGACAAATCTGACTTCCACACAGCTACAAGGTCCTCTGACAAAGTGTAAAGCTCACATAACTACGAATAACAGCAAAAAATCAAAATTCCATGCATGAAGAAGTAAAGAACAGACTGAACTCTGGGAATACCAGCTACCATCCTGTCCAGAATACCAGCTACCATCCTGTCCAGAATACCAGCTACCATCCTGTCCAGAACCCTTTGTCTTCCTCTTTGCTACCAATAAACATAAAGATTAAAATTCAAAGAATTTGTTTTATGTGGGTGTGAAACTTGGCCTCTAACACTGAGGGAAGTACACAGACCAAGGGTAGCAGGAATAGGGTGCTGAAGATGACAATTGAGCCAAAGATGAAGGTAGTAACAGGAGAATTAAACGATATTAAAAAAAAGTAGCTTCATAATGTGTGCCCCTCACCAAATACTATTAGGGTTATCATATCTAGGAGCATGTCAGAAAAGAAACGCATACACAGATTGGTGGGGACTGTGTGGCACTGAAATCTACAGGTACACTAAAAACATGTACTGAAACACTAGCTGTTTACAACACAACATGTACTGGGTGGCACTGCAATCTAGAGGTACTCTTCTTGGCTAAACCACACACTGCCACAAGAACTGCAGCAAATCTTCCACATCCACTTGCTGCTGATATTTATGGCTCCTAATTTTAAGTACTTGCTAACACACACAACAATAATATAACATGTCAGCTCTCATACAGGACATCATCAACGCCCTAACGGAATTATTTCTCTCCTGAATAATGAAAAGTATCATTACTGCAAATTGTGGGCTCGGTAGCTCAGTCGGTATAGCGACTGACTACAGTCTAGATGGTCTGGGATCGAAACCCAGTGGGGACGAGATTTTCCGCCCGTCCAGACCAGCCCTGGGGCCCACCCAGCCACCTGTAAAATGGGTACCAGGTCTTTCCAGAGGGTAAATTGCAGCCAGGGCGTGCTGCTGACCATTCACCCCCTTCTAGTACCACGGTCATGGAAGAGTAGAGCTATACCTCTACCCACCCTCTGGGCCACACCGGGCCTGTAATGGGATTACTTTACCTTTTTTTTATCATTACTGCAAATTATGCAAAAAGGGCAGAAATGTTCTAGTAATACAAGGAGTACGTGAGTGCCTAACTGCAAGTTAATCACCCAGCAATGTAAACAGTGACCTGTGAAGGACAAACTGGAAATGGTCTCTCATAAAATAGAAGTGTGCCATGGGTCAGCTGTTCAGTAGTCTGATTGCAGTCTTGTGGCACCGTGTGTGCAGACAGCATGCTTACAATCTGGCACAAGAGGAGCGACCATCGCAGGACAGGTGAATGGAGGGCGCCCATTCTGAACACACAAATTTGTGTTCTTAAATCACTGTGTCATTTTCATAACATTTAATGCATCCATATGCTGTATGCTGTTTAACATCCTTCCCTACAGACAACTCAGTAACTGCTTGTGACTGATCTGACAACCCTCTAGTACTGCCTGCAAACTACAGTAGTCTCAACAGAATTAAAACAAATCAGTTGTTCATGCAGTGCCACAAAATTGCAGGTACACCACAATCAACATTTTTGTCACTCCAGTGACAGCCAGTGCACATATGCAATACCTGCAGTGTGGCCACCACATAACGACGAGCCCGTTGAAACACTTCCTCATCTGGCCAGTCTGGATGCTCTGCTTGTACACGTGCCGCCACCACATTGTGCCACCGGAAGAACAGGATCCCGAATGTCAACAAGGCAGGGTTCTGGTTTGTGCGGGGGTCCCCTAGCACTTCACAGAGAAAGGTGTATGTCAACCTCTCACTCACATTAGAAAATTCGTAACTAAAAAAAAATAACAAAGACACTTCAAAATCATTCGTGTGTTCAGTAACAGAGTTCAGACACATAGCTAGTAACGAAACTTACAGAAAAGTCTTTCAGGATTCATCATGCGAAGCACATGGGGGGCAGGTGAGTTGAAAAGTGGAACCCTCGCTGCATTCCTTATTGGAAGTTTTCCAGTTTCATCTGTAAGAAATGTTCCATTCTGGAACGAGCGCATGGCGTTCACCCAAGCTTCACTTGTGCTGTAGATGAAACTTCCATCAATCCATGCAGTCATTCGGTTTATCTGCAACATGGTACAGTACATAAACTGTAATTTGCACATCATTTAGCGATGCAAGAATAAGTACCACCAGTGAGGTGAGAGAGCGGAATATTTCAAATTCTCACTACCATGCTGCTGAGAAGTCAAATGTGGGATGTGATGCTGTATCAGGTGAGTGATTGCTGGCATGTCAAAGGATTGCAGTGCCTTCATTTTGAAATGTCAAGCAGTCCAAGGAGAACAGCCACTCTTCATGGCCTGCATGATGCCTGACAGTTAGGCACTATTACCCTCCCAAATGTCAGGAACTGTCTAGCAGTCAATTCAGCTTCATGTTTCAGGTTTGAATCATCAGATGAAAAAGTGATCACAAATGGTCAAACAAAAAGATATGGGAGGCAATGTCCATGGAGTACTTTAGGAACAGCTGATAACTGAAGTCTCCTACCAAACAGGAATCAGATTAATTACCAGTACTCTGCTGACATGAATCAACATCTTAGTATGTAAATGTGATTCTACAACTGATCAACATTAAATCCCACACAATAGTTTTGAGTTTCCTGCCAACTGCACTCTTCTGGGTTATTACGCAGCAGCAAGTAGTGGTAATAATCCATAAGAGTGCAGCAGTTCTCATCTACGTAGCAGCATAAGCCTGAAATCATGCATAGCATATCTCTTTTGAGTTTCCTATTGTCCATCACACAAATGAATGCCTCTTACTGAACCAGTGTAATGGTAATGCTCTAGACTTGCACTTAGGAGGTACAGGATGTCAAAATTGGCTCACTGCATGATTATCATGACCTGAGCCCACTCACACAGACCACAGCCGCCTCCTTCCAAATCCTTACCAACCCACTTCATTCACAAATCATCTTCCCACATTATTCAATGTTACATAATCTATGTATTTCACATAAAACTACTAAGAAATAATCAATAAGCAAATACATCATTTGTAAGTGATGTAGTTTCCCAAACGTCACTCTTTATGGTACTTCTTCCAGATTTTTAATTATAAATTATTTTAACAAACAGTGACTGTTGGGATGGTGCCCTCAAACAAACACCACTGCAGACTGCATACAGAATCTGTTACAGAACCTCCTAGAAGGCAGCACCTTAAAGACTATAACAGCTTGGTAGACAGCATAAAAATTAATTTTGAGAACTATGTTGTCAGCATGCAACCTGGCCAGAGAAGAAGTACAGCAGTAACCACATTACTTGCTAGCTAAGCTCCCTAACCACACATGGCTACCATGGCATGGCCACTGCTAGACTCATCTTGAGACAGCAAAACATTAAACTGTTCAGAGCTTGTTCATAGCTTCAATCACCATTGGCATTTATGACACAGATAGAAATATTTGGCACTGCATGTGCCATGCTTGTCCTCTTACCAGTTTGCATCTTCACCCTCATGACAACAAGTAGCAAACCTTATAATGTTGCATCATCAGCATGTACATATTAAAAATTACAACTTCAAGAAAAATGAGCATAATAAACACAGTAAATTAAATTGTACCTACCGAGTACCATGGTCACTACCGCGTAGGTCTAATGTATAGTATAGCAGGTATCACTTTTCAAATCCTGAGTTTGCCAATTATACAGCTATTTGTTAGTACCAAATCTCAGTCCAATCTGAACTACTGACCTGTTCTCGTGGACTGTTTGGGCTCTGACCAGTTCTACGATCATAACCCGCTCTGTGGAACGGGATATATTTGTTCCCCTGACATTCCTGATCATACACCTCATCACATTTCTCAATCTCTATCCGGTGGACTTCAATAGGGCAACCGCTCTCACTTGCCATCAGAACTTCTGAACTCACCACCTGTCCTAGTAGGATATATAAACGTTACCATTAAAATAACTTCCACAATATTTCACAGTTAAGTGACAATGAGACTTTACCCAGTCTGTAACTGGCTGGTACATTTTGCAGTAGATTACGATGCTCTGACACAGAATTTATTTACATCTCCTGTGTTCACATTTCCATACAATTTATAAGAATTACAAATTCTTACATTCATGGACATGTCATAGCTGTCCCTAAATAACCCTTCAATGATCAAATTTCAGACCATCTTTCTTACAGTGACTCTTACTGAACCATGTGTGACTGGGAAATGAGGCATGCATATGGAATTGGGTGAGGAGTCCTGTGGGGTAAAAAATAAGACATGAAAGGATAACATTACGCTAGATCTTACACAAAAGGGTTGTGAGAATTGGACGTGAATGGAAACCGTTCAGGACTATGCCACTAGCAGTGCTGACTAGATGTCAGAGTTTTGTTTCAACTGGCCTTGGAAATTCACAGCTGTCCCAGAGATTGATGCCAAGTGGGCAAGGCAGTAAACACAATGTCATTTAATTCCATAGCTCTAAAACCCAACAGCTCAGTTATTAGCTGACGTAATACTGGGTCATTTCACTTTTTTTTTTTTTGTTTGTCTCCCAAATGTCTGAACGCGCCCTTCCTTTTTTACGCAAGTGTAACTTACCAAAAAATGCAAGCAAGGCGGTTCTGTTCCTCGAAGAACCAAGTCCATCTTCCCCCTTCATAAATATCCGGCTGAGTTTTCGTGGACTGGGGCGATCCTGACCGGCCAACATGTAGACGCCATCCGCGTATGATGGCGGCGTCTTGCGCGTCAGGTGGCTGTCTGTCAACAGAACACATATTTAATATCAGATATGCAAATGGACCTCCGGATAGATGGGACAGCCAACTGGAGGACATCCACTGTGTAGGCATATCAACACTTCTAGGCACCATACAAATGTGCGTGGGCATGGCCGATTGAAGTCTTTGGCATTGGCAGTGCTGAAAAACCATTGACTCTGTTAACACGAATCGAAATGATAATGACAGAGGTAGCATATAGAACACACAACACTAGTACCAACAGTCCCACCAGGAACTGGGGTTTGGCATTTCTACACCTGCAGCTAAACATCTTCAGCAAGTCCCATGGGCAGCAGGGTTTGGTTTGTGCCACACCATCAAAAATAATTAAAATTTTTGTAATCACTTTCGAACGCGGTTATAACGTCACTGAAAATAAATGTGTCATTAAACACGAGTGTCAGTCTAAGCGAGGTGTGTGGGAAAAGTGAAGGAAAAATACTGTAAGACACAAAAGAGGCCTGCAGGCGTATTACTTAACGTTAACGCTATGATCTACTTCAAACTGAAATTACAAATAAAATTAACGAATAGTAATAATAATTCTTCTCTCCTGATTGTAAATTTCCATACGGATTGACGCCAAAAACATGAACTCAAAATTAAAATCCATGAAAAACAAAAGTTATCGTTAGAAGAGGACCGCTCACCGGTACAGTGTCACTTCTGTCTTGCTTCAACCACTTAAAAGCAGCGCCTCATCGACGCCACTTCCTTCAGGCTTTCGAAATCTCTTTATTCTCGATCCGTTCTATTCAAACGCACTAATAATTTTGGCTGTTTTTCCATATCGTTTGGATCGTATAATTTACGAGCCCAAATTCCCGACACATTTCAGCTTCGTCTCCCCCCCCCCCCTTCTATTTCTCTAATCACTTTACCTTTTCCTTCGACGCTCAAAACCTACTGTTCGTGACTGTAGCCATGTTGTCACTCTACCGGTCTCGCAGAAAAGTAGAGGGTAACTTCATGCACAAAGTGGAATGCCGTTACTGCTTTCAATTTCCAGGCCTGCAATTTATATACAGTTATCTGAAAAGAGTTAAAATGCTCTTCTTCTCAAGGACAACGAGATAGCTGAATTCTCAGAATTGCCTACTCCTTGGAAAATTGTACTGTAACCGACGACTGGCAGTGTCGTTATGTGCGTATGTATGTCGTACTAAGCAAGGCAGAAAAACACTTGCCTTATGGGGAATTAGTTGGCACCACTGAAGGTGTGACGTTATTGACAGGGTGTTGCACTAACCGAGGTCGTTAAAACCGAGTGCTGCACTTTGTTACAGCCGGTTGTTACAAATTAAGTTGTGCCGCGAAAATTCTGAAACACAAATTCTGAGTGATGAATTCAGCCCACCAAATTTCATATAAATATACACAGACAAACGCATATTAACAAGAATAAGAAAAAGAAATCAGCTCGCCCAGCATCTGTAATTGCATCATTACGCTGTCGCCCTATCACCACGCTCTAACTGCATCACCACGAACAGAGTAACACTCCCAGTTAGCGCACAGCGTCCAGGCAGGGTCTGGAACCAACTCAGTCTGCAACCCTATGGGTTCGGGGGCAAAGCGACCGGTGCATTAAGGTAAGCACCGACCTCCACACGCCCCCCAGCTAATGCAGAGGTTAAGAATTTTGTGGCAACCAACAGTAACTGATTTAGTGACCTTTTGCCCCATCAATGTTGGCTGCCTGTCCTCTCCTCCATCTTTCGCCCTTTCTCTTTGAGTTTTGGCTACAAAGCTTCTGCTGATGAGGACAACGGATGCAGTAAACATAAGCTATGAGCTATAACGGTCAGGAATATCACGATGCGGGCAGATTCGGAGGTAGTCAGGTCCCTGATGACGAGGACAGAGATGGTCCACAGCACGTTGGTGCACCTGACGCGCTGGACACCGCTGGGAGTAGACTGCTGACAGGCGGACTGTAGCCTCGCAGCAATGAGTACCGGGGGTAAAGCGGTCGGGGCGTGAGGCTGACCACTCACCTCCGTCTAGTGCTGAGGTTACGAATAAGTGAAGCTATACCTCCACTCCCCCTACACGTTTTCATGAGCCGTACACGATACACTTCATATTTTTTACTTCTTGCATTACGCTTTGCATTTGTTGTCCGTTCAGTAGACCAGGCGCCTGCCACCAAACTGAGGGGGCACAGCAGTAACACCAAGCACCGCTGTCCACATTCCGAATCAGCACCACACCGACCGCTGGTAAAACCCCGAGACTCGTCAGCATAATGACGTGGACGAGTCACATCGCTGACACGTCACGCCACATTATCGGCTGAGCCACTACGTGCTGCTTGGCAAAGCCGTTCATAGGTGCATATGTTTCAGCCCTTCACAGCTCAAGGGTCACACATGCAAGTACACGTTGCATGCGTTCCGTAACACTACAGTAACGGGTTTATTAAGAGGTGGAATCTGAAATTTTACGCACTATTTGATTAATTTGAAACTTCAGAGGAAAAATTAGAATTTCTACACTTTTCTTCCTTTATTTTGGGCCAACAAAATGACTGTGAGATTCAAATCTGTTGTTATTCACAAATCCACAGCTGCTCTTGCAGCAGCGAATAAAACAACATCACAACAGTGTGGCTGTAATTTGGAACACTGAAGACACAAGTGAGCTAATTAAATAAATACTTTTAGTCCCTTAGTTATTATAAAATTCCCAACCAACACACGTTTTACTCTGCTGTTGTTTGCACGGTCCGATGTTTCGGCCTTACCGACAGTGACGACGACGAGCAGCACAACGGCGGACACCGTGCCTGACCGCAGTTCCCGCAGCTTCAACGAAGGATGTCGAATGCATAACTCGCAAAACCGTCGCCGCGTTCGTTTCTCGTCACACCCCGACTTGGGCTTACCGGTACGTGCAGAGCGACACAAACTGCTTCTCAGGTCTGATATTTTCCGAAAAAAAAAATCTCTGTAATCGGCGAAGCATGGCGGGAAATACTCCGCAAGCCCAGCCTTTAGCGCACGCGCTAAACAAATTTTGTACAGCACTAAGTAATAATTTTCGGGGGAAAACACGTCACGAATTGCACTGCAGGTCCCCTAAACCAGTCTCACTCTGCACAGCACACAGCACACACGTCAACATGGGTACGTCCAATTCCTTCTAACTATATTTATTATCGCTATTGCAAGGAGGCCTAGGCGTAGATGGGCGGATAATATTAGGATGGATCTCCGGGAGGTGGGATGTGGGTATATGGACTGGACTGGGCTGGCCCAGGATAGAGATAGGTGGCGGACGCTTGTGAGTGCGGTAATGAACCTTCGGGTTCCGTGAAATGCGGGGAATTTCCTGACTAGCTGCAAACCAGTTAGCTTCTCAAGAAGGACTCTGCACCATG
>Ga0123352_10009010_pt1 | contig 15588 bp, 12 predicted proteins | sample TergutLab28metaG_FD_89700 | JGI IMG/M metagenome (GOLD analysis project Ga0123352, IMG submission 89700) | Labiotermes labralis P1 segment gut microbial communities from Petit-Saut dam, French Guiana - Lab288 P1 | ecosystem: Host-associated > Arthropoda: Insects > Digestive system > Gut ... | reverse complement strand
GCAGTAGATAGGAAACACCTGGAAGGTTTTGAAATGTGGTGCTGGAGAAGGATGGCAAAGATCAGTTGGACCGATCATGTGAGGAATGAAGAAGTATTACTTAACAGTCCAGGAGCAGAGGAATATCCTACGTGAAATAAGGAAACGGAAGGCTAACTGGATTGGTCATATTTTGCTTAGAAACTGCCTTCTACAACGGGTTATTGAAGGAAAGATAAAAGGAGGGATAGAAGTGACAGGAAGACGAGGAGGAAGACGTAGGGAGCTACTGATGACCTTAAGGAAAGGAGAGGATACGCTCTTTTGAAGGAGGAAGCTGTAGATCGAATTATGTGGAGAGCTCGCTTTGGAAGAGACTTTGGACCTGTCGTAAGACGGTCTACTAAATGAAATGAAATTACGTAGTACCAACAAATGCACAACTATGTATAACTTGTGCATTGATTAGTATTGCGTATTAAATTGTTTATTACTGAAAGGATATGAATACCATTAGTATTATGAATGAGTTGGTTAGCAGGAAAAGGGCGTATCAACCCTCGGACTCAGTCACTTTTTTTCCATGTAACCCGATTCAGATATAATGATGTTACTGAAGTGTCATAGTAGCCAGTACCTGTTTTATCAAAACGCCATATGCCTTGTGAAAGTGAGGTTATTGTGAATACAAGAGCGGCTTCAAGAAGCCCGTCACCAACCATTTACGCTGGTAAGTTACACGAACACCAACTGGCCTGTACCACTTTGCCACAGAAGATTACTACAATAAGCGGTGGTGGTGGTGGTGGTGCTGCTGCTGCTGCTGTGTGGGGAACCGGATATCCTGTGTGAGGCTCCTCGTACATTGTTGGTCTTCTGAAGATAATGCTAGTATGAGAAATTGAAATAGGCCACGATTATATCTTCAATTCTCTTCCTTTAACTGTACGTGCATAGTACTCCCATTTCACAATGGGATTGACGGAGTGTCGTTAAATAATGCACCCTCAAGCCATCCCAGTGGGTAGCGCTGTGATGTAACTACCTTTCTGAAAAGAGTGGGAGTCTTGTCATAGTTAAGTTGCTTAAGACAGCCTTTCCCAAACTAGGTCCCGCTGTACACTGATGTTCTGCGAGACGTGAATAAGTGTTCCGTGAGAACATCGAGAAACCAAAAAAGTTATCAAATTTTTTATTAAATTTGAATGTGCCCCATTTGATTATAGTTTAAGATACTGTTCAAAAAAGAATTTTTTATAAGAAACTTGCATTTGGAACATGTTGCGCTGACTTGTATTTGATAAGGGATGGACGACGAAACGTGTGTTCGGTAAACAGTTACTAAATAACAAAGTGTTCCATGGCCAAAAAGTCTGGGAAATGCTGCGTTTAATCCTTATGTTATTGATCCGAGAAATTCATTTACCGTGAGAGCGCTCCACAGCATTTTCTCCCGATCCAGTAGAATCGACTGCTCATCCTCAAAACCCAATTCATCGATATGCGTTACACTTAAGATATACGATTTCTTGCCTGGAGGACCTCAGGAAAACTACGAAGAACCTGCAGAGAGGATACCAAATCCATCCTACTCTGTGACGCACAATTATATGCGTGTTGTGTGTACTGTGCTCAGTGGCGGATCCAGGCTTTGTGGGGCCTGAAGCTTAGACAGTTTTTGGGGCCCTCTTAAAAAAAAGTATACAGAATTACGAATACAAAATTACACACGAAATTGAATATTTATTTAGAATGGGGAAAAAATCACAAATTACAAATTTATAACGCTGACAGGTAGCACAAATACACAAAGTCTAAAAAAATTAAATGATATTTTTATTAATTATGTGCATCACGCACCTGTGTGGTACTTTACCGATGGTGTTTAAAATATCTTACATTTGCAAATTTTTTTTTAAAAAAAACGTATGATCTTGGAACATATTTCTAGCGCCCCCCCCCCAGGGCCTTGGAAGGGGCCCATGCAAGATAGGGGCCCTGCAGCTTAAGCTTCATTAGCTTCACGGTAGATCCGCCCCTGACTGTGCTGCATAAATAAAGGCAGAGTGGACATATGGCTTCCCTTATTCAAAACCTCGATACCGGGTGGAGGTGAGTGGCAAGATTTATTCCCGGACGCTTAACGATAGGGTTAGAGCCCGAGGTACCCACTGAATAGGAGAATGGGTTGGCCCTAGAGCCGGTCTTCACGCTTTGGGTTACAGGATTACAGCCCAAGGTACGTACTGAATAGGAGACTGAGTTGGCCGTAGAGCCGGTCTTCACGCTTTGGGTTACAGGGTTACAGCCCAAGGTACCTACTGAATAGGAGAGTGGGTTGGCCCTAGAGCCGGTTTTCACGCTTCGGGTTACAGGGTTACGGCCCAAGGTACCTAATGAATAGGAGAGTGTTTTGGCCGTATAGCCGGTCTTCACGCTTTGGGTTACAGGGTTACAGCCCAAGGTACCTACTGAATAGGAGAGTGGGTTGGCCGTAGAGCCGGTCTTCACGCTTCGGGTTACAGGGTTACAGCCCAAGGTACCTACTGAATACGAGAGTGGGTTGGCCGTAGAGCCGGTCTTCACGTTTTGGGTTACAGGGTTACAGCCCAAGGTACCTACTGAATAGGAGAGTGGGTTGGCCGTAGAGCCGGTCTTCACGCATTGGGTTACAGGGTTACAGCCCAAGTACGTATTGAATAGGAGACTGAGTTGGCCGTAGAGCCGGTCTTCACGCTTTGGGTTAGAGCCCAAGGCACCTACTGAATGGGAGAGTGGGTTGGCCCTAGAGCCGGTCTTCACGCCGTGGGTTACAGCCCAAGTTACCTACTGAATAGGAGAGTGGGTTGGCCGTAGAGCCGGTCTTCACGTCTTGGGTTACAGGGTTACTGCCCAAGGTACCTACTGAATATGAGAGTGGGTTGGCCGTAGAGCCGGTCTTCACGCTTTGGGTTACAGGATTACAGCCCAAGGTACCTACTGAATAGGAGAGTGGGTTGGCCGTAGAGCCGGTCTTCACGCTTTGCGTTACAGGATTACGGCCCAAGGTACGTACTGAATAGGGGACTGAGTTGGCCGTAGAGCCGGTCTTCACGCTCTGGAAAAGAGGGTGATCTTTTTTCCTTATCGGATGTGGAAGGCCGATTCGTCGGTCATGTAATAATATCTCAGCTTTCGCAGTCTGTAAATGTGTCTACAAACATGTGACCTTGTTTGAGTGTGATGGAAGGTAGTAGAGGTCAGTTGAAATGTGATGGCATACGCGCAGAAATCAAATTTCATTTTTCGGCGAAACGGACGAGTCCATTTAAATCGGCGGTGGCGTCAGTTCAATCGACTACTGGCAGCCGATGTGTGCGCATCAGCGTAGTAATGCTGGATATAACATATTCCGAGGTAGTGTAAAGGGTACTGGCTACCTACTCCATTCGCCAGTTTCCCCTTCACTTTCCTCCCGTGTGCCACCGTGTGCCATCACATTTCAACTTGAGTCTAACATTGTAAACAAGATAGGTGATATACGTATAACATAATATTGTGGCGCTTTCGCCTAGGCATTTTTGCAGTGGGAAAGCAACAATATATTCTGTGTGTGTTGCAGAGCTGCGTGTTACTGTCAACTGTATAAAAATATTGGTTGTTGCACAAAAGTGCATGTGTGGCAGATTTTGCTCGCCGGCAAAAATAAAATGTACCTAGGTCTTCGTATGAAGTGCCCGATGCTGCATTGAACAAAAGAGCGTTCGTTTGCTCATAGCCTTTTTTAGACATTATGTAATAAAGGGCACGATTTTCGGAAACGGGTCACTGAATATAAAATATGCGTTTTGATTTTCGTCACGGCTTCTATCTGAAAAATTTCTCATTCTAAGAGGAATTCGCTGAACTATCATAAATGTACATCGGTATTTATGTAAAGGACGCGTTATTCTTGTCAGGTTGTAACCAATTGCTCTTTCTCTACAGTTTTTTGAACAGTCCTCAGATATCAAATTTAATCAAAATCCGTCCAGTGGGAGCCGATTTGTTCCTTGGTGACAGACAGACGGGCAGACAGACATGACGAAGTTAATAGTCGCTTTTCGCGGTTTTGCAAACGCGTCTGTTGGATGGAAACCAGGCTTTAGTGGGTGAGAGTTCTTGTTTAAGGGAGGTACTAAACGAAGCCAAGTATCTTCAGTATGAGTGTCGCAAACAATGTGTTTCTATCATTAGTGTTCCATTCACTGCGTAACTTCATTTGGTCTCACCAGAAACTGCAGGGCATTTCCGTTCACCTCAACTAGTACACAAAAGCATGCTAAACCAACTGATCAATTCCGTGATGGAAGATGCAGGATTAAAATGTAAAGGTTTTAAATCTCTTCATGTAACGGTACATTGAACCTTACCGACCGACAGTGAAGATGTCAGGATACGAGGTGGCCTTTCACTGCTGGCGAACATCCGTTGCACACGCAACTCAGGCCGTCATTTTCATAGCGAACCGGAGCGGCGTTTTGTTGTTATTTCAGTATGATTTACCGTGCATCTATTTTTACTTCTCACACTTGAAAGCATTTTTTTTTAAGAAGTAAATGAGAAGAAATTTCCAACTTATGTTGAGTCTGCGAGTTCATTGGTTTGTTCACAAGACTCCGTCGTAGCTCTTTATCGTGACTCAAATTAAGTCCATTCTCGTACTTTTTTTTTTAATATTGTCCAACAATCTCCACGTCTTCCGTATGATATTTTCGTTTGGATTAAACCTTACTCCAAGCGTATGTGTTTATCTTCCTCGACGCGTGCTAGATTTCCAATTTATTGCAACCCTTAACACTGATCACATTAATAACAGCCACGTTTGATGCATGGTACGATATATCAAGCGTCCCGTTACGTAATTTTCGGCGTCCCCTGTTTACTCACCCCTGTCCCATTTTCAAATATTTTCCTCGACATTTCATTCCGAAGTACCTGTGCCCTTCCACGAACATGAACGACTGATTTTTACACCCAGGGGTCCACAAATTTTCCAGAAATGTAAGAGCCACTTGGGACTTGTAGGCGACAGATGGATGATATGAAGCAAGTCACACACTGATGACACGGTTCTGGAGTGGCCTGGGAACCTTACAGATATCTGGCGCTATTTTAGTTGCATGTTGACTGATAGGAATTGCTATATGCATATAGCAATTTATGCTGAAAATGTTAGGCGCCGTCTTAGAAAATGTATCCGCCTAGTATTTGTGCACTCCTGTTCACAACCGTATAAATGAGACGAAGTTATAGTTTAGTGGGTTTGTATGTTTTCATTTTTATGTTTATGTATTTTAGCGTACAGAAGGTCCAAGTTTCTGGAAGAAATGACAAGCCACGTTCGCCGAATGTAATCTGCTCTTAATTTCTTCGTGAATGTGATTTCGATTTGTTAACTCTGGTTCGTAAATATTTGAAAATCGCCAAACCTTCGAAGGGTTTATTTGCTTGTCTTTGTATATCTGAACTTGCTATGGCATCAACCTGCGATCCATTGATGCGTGAATTCAGGCCTGTAAACCAACGTAGCTTCCTGTGCGTTAAATTGTGTTTAGACTAAATTTCTTATTAGCGTCCATTATAATGTGTTTCCTCTGACATGTGTTCACACAGTAAATTATCATCATTCGCAGAGTCCAGAAGCTGATTTGTTGATATATATTTTACGTCCCCCACCGAATTTCTTTGTTCCTGACGTTGAAACTGCTTTCCTAAATCTTCTTATTCTTTGGGTGTTTATTGAGACACCTTTCTGCTGTGATTACCTCTTTTAGTTAGTAGTGATCTTTCCGTTTGCCGATTATAATCTATATTCGTTCCCTGCTGTATATATTTCTTTTGAACTTTAAAAAATGTAATACAATTCTAAGTTCTAATTAAACAGTATTTTTTCTCTTGAATATTAGCTCTTTATGTTTTTGTTTTTCTTAATCTAATTTCCACATCGATTAAATATCCCGTAAGTGCCACAACTTTGCAACTTTTCGTAACGTATTTTTTCGTTTTTAGGCGCATTCGCAAAATTGTGAAAAGAGGCTATTAGCTTCGTCATGTCTGTCTTTCCTTACGTCCGTCTGTCCGTCCGTCCGCATGGAACAACTCGGCTCCCATGGAACGCATTTTCATGTAATTTGATACCTGAGTATTTTCAGAACACTGTCGCGAAATTTCAAGTTTCATTAAAACCTGACAAGAATAACGGGTACTGTACATGAAGACCGATAATACATTTTTGTTTATATCTCGCTCAGTTGTTCTTAGCATGAGAAATGTTTCTGTTAAAAGTTGTAGACGAAATCAAAACACAGTTTATATGCAGGAACTTCCTTTTTTTTTTTTCGAAAATCTTCCTGTTGTGCGGTAGTGTGGAAAAAATATTGTAGAGCCGGACAGGCAACAGGTGACATTATGACGCATGCGCATTGCGTGCTGGATACCTAAGGTTACAAACACACGCTCAGAATGTGTAATATTTATTTCTTTTCCTCTGCAACAGTGTTTTCACGAACGCACTTCAAGTGTTACGTTACACGTACATTGCCCGCCTTGTCTATTTTAATATTTGGTTATCATGTTTTATCTTCTACATTTTATTCCGTTGGAATAGCTTAGTCGTAATAATGACTGTGCTAGGGGCTGAACTCCAAGGAATCGTGATTCTATTTCCAGCAGGGGCAAGAGGTTTGTCTGTTCTCCAAAAAACGCCCACAATCGCTCTGGCCTCCACGCAGCTTCCTAACAGTGGGTTCCGGGAACTCTTTCCCATGTGGTAAAGCGGCCGGGGCGTCAGACTGACTACTCATCCCCATCTGTCGCCGAGGTGTCTGTACCTCCCATTCCTTCTGTGCCTTCAAGTCTTGCACAGGGACAACTTTACATATACCTTTGCATCTTACTTGGTTTCGTAACAAATGGATGGCAAAATAATAATAATAATAAATCATTTCTTACAGTGCTTGGGTCTACCTTTCGATTAACACCGGTTTGTCACGGTGGTAGCAAATGGAGAGCCTAATAAAACTGTAACGTGTTATCCCTTTAGTCAACTATGAATACAAGTTTTTCGAGCTAGTAACAATGACTTTTATTATTGGAAGCCTGAACTGTTTATATGTGTACAAAGACGAGTGTTCCATTGATAGCAGTGAGCCGTACTTTTTTTCAGCGTTTCCACCTGTTCTTCATTTTTGTAATGAGCGCTTATTGTTCAAGGACTCAAGTCATGTAACAGATGCCAAGACTATCACGCGATACTCGTATGTAGCTGGCGTGTAATCAGTTAGGCGTGTTAAGTTCGAAAGTGTGTGAACTCTATGTGCCGTGTTGGTCGTAATGTGTTTTGAAGATTGTATAACAGTTATGTACCATGTTGATAGATTAGTCTGGCTGGAACTGATAACTGGAGTACTTTCCCATGTGCTGTGCAGTGGTTATGTTTATACATGTGTCTGTTATCGTGATGACAATTCATAGTTATCGTACGCCGGTTTGGTTAGACTGAATGCAAACGAAGTAATATTTTATGTAGTGTGCTGGACAAATTATTTTTGTAGTCTGTGTGGAATTTCATTGGCAAGATACATCTGTACCATTTGAAGACTGATGTTCATATAAATTACGCATGAAACTGCAATGGCAAGACCACTGGAAAGATTATCTGTTCTTATTTCGCGGAAGGATTGATTAATTAATTAGTTAATGCTGTGTTGGGAAGTTTGTGCTGTTTATTGTGAAACCGATGCGAAACATCAGTGCACTGTAAGGCCTAAGTGTAGCGTGCCTTAATTTTGCAAGTGTACTGCTGGGAAGGGAAGGCAGTGGTTCCGGTGTTATGGTGGAAATGTGAGATAGCTTGTGCTAGGGTCCATGGTGGACGTCGGGCTGCGAGCTGCTTAGTTTTACCCTGGCCTGCAACATGATGACACTCTGCTGGCGTTACAGCTGGCTCTGACAGGAAGGACAGGGAGATCGTAAGTGAATTTTCTGGATATGGACGGAAAATGAAACAGAGTTTCTGATTCCCTTTTTTTCCGTTAGGGCTTATCAACCTCATGCAAACGAACAATAAACTGCTGATTGTGATCGATTCTCGGTTTATTTAACCACTTTTTTTTTTCCAGTTTCATTGATAGGCTGTAATGTAGCATTGAATGCCGGGGTGGTTATAAATGATGAGCTGGATATGTGGAGGGAAGCGGTCGCAGCCTATTTTAAGCATTTGCCGAAAGGAACCGAAAATCTGATCCGGAACCTCCCGTTTATAATAGTAAAAATAGCAGGAATCCTAACCGTTTGCCGGCTCTACCAGTTTATGAATGTTTGTTATTTGAGACAGTATTACATTTTTCGAGCCGATCCCAGTGGCCGCGCGGTCTAAGGCGTAGGTCTGCGGCCGCTCGCTTGCGTGGGATTGTGGGTACGTATCCCGCCGGGGGCATGGATGTCTGACGTGTTTTCTGTTGTCAGGTAGAGGTATCTGCGACGGGCCGATCACTCGTCCAGAGGAGTCCTACCGTGTGTGGTGTCTGAGTGTGATCGTGAAGCCTTGATAATGAGGTGCCCCTGTCCCACTAGGGATGTTGCGCCATGGAAACAAAATAACGTTCTGCGAAAGTGTAAAATACGGGAGGCTGTGGCTGCTAACGTACCTACCACTCCATTAAGCACTCTTCGAGTATTTGGCAGTGGAAATACCGTATTCAGTATAGCCATGCTATGAAAACCATTGTTTCGTTTGGCCATATTCACGATCATTCCGCACAACTAGGGGACAAAGCCCCGTAACCACATCCTGAAGCGAAGAGTTGGTGAAGAAACCAAAAAATAACCGTATAGCTGGTGGTAATAAAACAGTACTGGAATTCGAAGCGAAGAAGTGTCAACCTCTGCCGGGGGCCAAACCCACCAGGAAGAGCGGCCGTGACTTCCTGTGGGTGATAAGTGGAAGCGCTGTGATTGGACGAGAAGTGCCGTGGGTATCATTGCAACACCGTCACGTGCGGTCTCTTAGTTTCCTGTAAGATCTGCGCTAATGTCTCGGTAGAGGTCCAGTGAAGGAGGAACGCATTTGGGCTCAACTGGGTTATGATAGACATTTTTCAAAGTTTTAATACTTGCTTTGCCATCCAGTTGCTTGCTTGCTGTCATAGCGTTGAAATGCTGCAGCTTGATATTTCCTGCGATTGCCCTTGGTTTAGAACTCGGATCGCCTTCACTTATGATCATTTGCTCATAAACAGGAAAACACTTTAACGCTTTAATGCCCGAACTTTTGACGTTTTCTTACAAAGTCCATAGCCGACACACCTAAAAAGAAACAGGCCTGTCGTGGTTCCTGTATTTGTCACAACTACATCTCTTTCCTCAACATTCCACATTCTTAAAAACGGAAGAGGCTCTTGCAACATAAGCAGGGCGACTGACGGGTGAGTAGAGATGTCTAGTTAATAACACTGACCACGCTGTTCTTCCGTCTGTCACGTGAAACGGTATTTTAAGACATCCATACGGCGTCATATTCAACTCGTACAAAACGTTCAGGCCACATACTGCTTTAGACATAGGTAAATGTAATGTTCGCCCTATAACAGGGCATAAAGGCCCAGACGAGGAATAGAGGTATAGCTCTACTCTTTTTTTAACTTCGGCGCTACATGGGGATGGATGTTCAACGCCGCCCCTCGGTCGCTTTACACCCAAGGAAGAGACCCGGTACCCGCTGGTGGGCCTCGGAGCCGGTCTGGACGGGTGCGGAAAATTTTGCCCCCACCGGGTTCGAACCCCGGACCGTTGAGCCCGTAGTGAGTCGCTATACTGACTACGCCAGTGTTTTATAAACGGTGCTACGGGTACCACGGCTGGTACGCGGACGGTCGCCTGCTGGTACGTGAAAAAGTTAGAATTTTTTAATAATTGATATTTAGAAACGTTAATTGCACTATTAAAGTTGTTGAAATGCACAGTAAAAATCTGTAAAGTGTATACCAGTTTACTATTTCATTTTCAGAGTATAAACACAGACTATACTTTGTCGTCTACATGCGTTAAATTAGAAAAGAAGCAGCTGTAAAATTTGAGGTTTCCACTTCGCTGTTGTATCGCTGATTGTCAGGTTTGAAGACTTCAAATCTGACAACCGACGAAACATCCCGGAAGACCCAGTATCCTGAAAGTAGGAAATAATACTAGTAGGGCCTAGAGGTGCGCGTACTTGTTTTGTTGTGACAGTGGTGCGCGAGAAGAAGTTTTAAAAGCCCAGGTCTACGCTATCCCGACAACCACATTATACGTTGGCCCTAATAAATAGTGTCCACTACCCAATATGTTTTTTAGTCAGCATTAATTGTCTGTATCTGTATAAAGAGCAACAGTTCCTTATTTTTATAGGTAGTCCCATACATCAACTAAAACTACGAACGAAGGTTCTGAGGAATGGCAATTTGTCCGCTACTTTTGATGGCTTAACTGCATTCCGTGTGTGTTTTAAAGAATAAATGGCTTGTTATCTGAAAAAGATGTCGACGCAATAAGAATTGTTTTTAAGAATATTCATGGATTTAATTTGACCACAGCTTAGCAGATTAGGTGTGTATGCTATATCCGTCTCGAAGACCCCGCGCTTCTCCAAATATTTGGGGTGTAAACGATAAAATGTGTGTGGTTTTTGACTCAGGTAATGTGAGTTAAAAATGAAACCTTCTTATGACAATTTTTTTTTGAGCGAAATAGTTGGAAATTACGGTTTTTTTTATATTGTGGGGAATTTTAAGAAACAAAACTTCGGACAGACGGTACTATTCTCACTTTATTAAACCCGCCTCACGGAAAGGAAATTCCTTCCTTCTCCACTGGAAAGACTAATCCGTTAATGCTACTCAGTTAAGTAATGGTATCGTGTTATGAGAATCAGGCGAAAGGCCTAAATACACTGCGTGAACAAAATGCTCAATTTGGTAACGTTATACTAGTTGGTGTATGTACTTAGAATTTCAGTTGAAACGGATAGTTAATCTCAAGTTTTAATAGAAATCATTTCGGTTTTTAAAACATGTAGTTGTGTTTTGATTACCTTGTATACCATATTGTATTTTGATATACACAACGGGGATGCCGCACCTCAAAGTGGAGTACTGACATTTTTCTACCTCCTCTGCTGTCACAAATATTTAACTCTTGATCTGCAACACACCCGAACTCGGTTATAACGTCATAAAAAGGACCGAATATTTTGTGTCGTTATAAACAAGTGTTGTTCTAGCAGAGGAGTATAATGTTACGGTTAACAGTGAGGCATTAATTGGTACCACAGAATATCTGATGCTATAGACGAGGTGTCATATAAACCGATGTCGTTGTAACCGGGTGCGACTGTATTTGGAAAGGAATGGTGTATTGAATAATGCGGTCTTACGGGGTTTGACGCCGTGTAGTCTAGGTAAGATTGACCATAACCCAGAATACAGTACCACCGTGAGAACTTCAAATCAGGGATGCACAAATTTTCCAGACGTTTAGGATGCACTTCAAAATTCAAGGCGCCAGAATGGTGACATGGAGCAAGTTCCAAAATGAAGACCCACAAATATTTGGTAGGTCAACACTGTCCACCTTGTCTAACTTTCGTATGCCTTTTTAATGCACTTATTGGTTACCGTGACTCGAGAGGGTAACTGCAAGTCGTTTGTTGTCTGTCAATAATGCGTCGATGTGTCATTGTGATATAAATTGTTCACCAACACAGGAGGAATAGATGGCTAAAGACGACTGGCGCTTGTCTTTCCGTGGAGAATGTGTAGAAACTTGTAATTTGCGCATTAACAGTGCGACACTATTGTGGACATTATTATGAAATCTACATCGTAAACTAAACAGCCACATTTTAAATGCAATTCGTGAGCTCTTGTCACTGTGTGTGAGTTTCACGATGTGCGGTGTAGGCCACTGTTCAAGACCGGGGACATGCCCCAGCCTTTCCGGCAGCTGCTCTAACGCAAATGTCCATCGGGTGTGCCTGTCTTTATTGCGAGATGTCCGCGTACGATCCCGACCAGTGGCCGGCCTCTCACAGCGGCGACCGGCGTCCATGTGAGGTCTGTGGTGGAAAAAGTGTCACTGAGTCAGGTTTTTCTCTGAGTACATATTTTGATATTTCCCTGTCGGTATTATTTGACAAGTGCACCATATGCATCTACCAGTTTATCAGAGGACGAAAAGGCGGCGGATGGGAGCTCTCAAACTAAGAAACGCTGTTTCTCATATCGGGAAACCGTGGACATCAAAAGTACTTTGGCGTTGTTTTACATTCGGTTCATCATTGCTGATATGCCCTGTTTTTTTTTCTAGTAACGAGTAGACCATTTTCCTATATTGCATGGAAAATAATCTACGATTCTTTTCACAAGTGGCTGCAAAACTTTAAATAAGAATTACAGTTCTAATTAATAATGAATATACCGAAACTCGGAGACAGGATGCCGTGCACATTGGCTTAGCACCGACGTTTCGGAGGAGCGTTTTGGACTTTCCTGTAGATTGGGCAGAAAGTCCCTCCAAAGCATATGTAGTACAGTAATACACATGGCGTCATATGGAGAACATTAGACGTTTCGTAGATACTGCTGTGATAATCTGAGACCTGCCAAAATTTTTCCTGTGAACGTGTAGCCTATGCGAAAGGGTACAGAATGCACCGAAATGCCCTTTGCTCTGCCATTTTACGACACCGCGTCAACTACTGCGATGAAGTAAGATCTTGTGAAATACTGCAATGTGATATGGCTGGTCTGTCGCGGTTGTGGGTGTAGTGTTATTGCAGGCGGACCTTCTCTTGGGGTACTAAAATCTAAGGTAGGATAGCCTACCGTGACCAGGATTCGAATCAGTCACGTCGTTATGCTCTCCACGCTTGTTACCGTCACACTGCTTTTGTGCACTGACGGTTATAATAATCCCCTCCATCTAGTCTCTGTATGTAAAGGGAATCCGTTCAAACACAGGTCGTAAAATTACTCTGTGTGAGTCTATGTGCTTCTAATTAATTCAGACATGGAGAGAGCACAAAAGAGAGTTTCGTGTATTTATTCTCCACTCCTCCTCCTCATTTTTGCTCCTGCATTTCTCTGGTAGGCATACTTGTGCGCTTAGGGTGCGGAAGGAATATCCGACTTGCTGGGTTAAATGCAGTTAGCGTAAATGATTTATGAACAGGTCAAAATAATTTATTTAATTAATACACCAACAAATGTACATATATTTATTTACTGATCTAAAATTCGCATTAAAACACTTAAAACGCTCCTGCATGTTTCGATCATACGATCATCCTCAGGGAGCCTACATTGTTCCTTGCTAAAGTTATAGTTCAAGAACACTCAGTGATTCACATCGTTACGTTCAGTTGGTGCTGTGGCAGCATGCTGCCACAGCACCAACTGAACGTGTAAATCACTGAGTGTTTTTAAACTATAACTTTAGCAAGGAACAATGTAGGCTCCCTGACGATGATCGTATGATCGAAACATGCAGGAGCGTTTTAAGTGTTTTAATGCGAATTTTAGATCATTAAATGAATATATGTACAGTTGTTGGTGTATTAATTAAATAAACTACAGAATGCACGCTGCAACGATAAAGAAGGTCGAAATAGTGTTGTGGGAACATCCATATTGTACTAGAACTTCCAGTAATATTTTTATTAACGAGAATAACTTTTTAAACTTCTCATATTGAACTTTTTCTTCTGTGCGTCGGTTAGGTTTGGTTTGCCGCGACTTTCGCTCAGATGATCGGCGTTTTGACCGGATGTTTAATATTGTTCGCTGGAACTGCACTCGGCCGTGGTTTCGATAATGAAACCACAAGAGTTGCATGATAAGAAATTACAAAGAATCGGAAGGGAAGACTGGGAAGTCTGTTGGACTGTTAGAATCTTAACAGCAGTTCAAAGGCGTCCGGGAGGGAGGTCATGAAAGCAGAGTTCCCGGAGGAAGATGTGCATGGAGTGAAGAGTGTGGGATGTACAGTCAGCTGATCACGCACATCAGGTAGTTAGAGGACGACTGTGTTTTTGAAACACACGATTATTTTACATGTGGTTTGGTTTTTGTTTAATATATTCTAAGTGTGTTATTTGTGTTTCGCTTTATGTATTAATAGACCCTACGCCAATTATTTGGCTCGCTATCTTATTAATAATTTCGTTTACATTTTTGTGAATTTGGGCAGTGCCATCTTTCAGCCATTTTATTTCCTTCTGCCGATATGGAAGTTTTCGGCCATTGGGAACATATTTTTTATTTTACGACGCTATCGGTGTCGCAGGCTGTATGGCATCAGTTATAGGGTGACTGGCGAATGATGGGTTGGGGAGTGTTTGGAAGGAAGTTTTAATGGCCTAATGGAACTTATATATTGGCATTTACCTAGACTGACTGAGGCAGTCCACATAGTGTAAAGGTAGGTAGCCAATGTATCTGCAGAGATTCGAGTGAAGCACCTTCCTGATACAAATGTTTATGTTACCGCTACGTCAGTCTGCCCGGTTGATTGTGTCTACTCGCGAAGGCGTGTCTTTAAAACTTGACTATCGGAAGGATGCAGTATCCGTTGAATATGGTGACTGGAGTTGTAAGATTTCAGAAGAGTGAAACGCCGTATGATATTGGCCATGTAATTCTTGTGTTTTTGTATCCTGGTAACAGCAGTTTCCTGGTTAAACTCAGATTAAACTTTCATTCAAGAAGTGAAGACATTGTGCATGAGATTTCTAGCCAAAACTGAGTTTTACACCAAAACCTTGGGATTAAGTCCTTCGAAGTAAAGGTACTGAATTCTTTACCGTGGTATTATGAACGGCTGTCGTCTCTCCAGGTAAAGTGGCCATTTTAATTACAGGCCGGAAAGCGTCTCAGTAACAAATAACGAGCAACTGCTCCTGTGCGATGGTATTGTAGACGTGCCCTTATTCCCTACATGACGGCTGTCCACTGTTTGGCTATGTCTTGAGGCTTATAAAGTGTTCTCTGAATGGAACGGGCAGTGTGTGCAATGCAGGTTGATAGAAGGGGGTTGAACAGCGCTTTCGATTAATGATTTTCACGTTTATTCGTGGGTATTTTGATGCGTCTCCTTTTGATTATCCTTTGGAGTGGCTTGAAGAGGATCATGGCAAGTTCGCGATTAAGGAAAGGTGTGCATCTGTGCGCTGCGTTTGTCATGTAATGTGTTGTATAATGTAATATTGCACGAGTTCAGTATTATTATTTTTATTAAATACAGTCTTAAAATTTAGTCATGGGATAACGTGAGCTGTAGCTGCGAGCGTACATAACAGTCAATTTGCTGAATTAATTTTTTACATGCAAGGCTTTGTTCTTTATTTTGTCTGCCCTAAGTTTCATATGTGCAAGTTAAGTATTTATTTACCCGCATTTCAAAAACTATGTATATATATATATATATATATATATATATATATATATATATATATATATGTTTAAAAAAAATATATAAAACTAAAAAATATTTATATAAAATCATTTTTTTTTTTTTTAGAATATATATAAAAAGAATATATTTATTTAAAATATT
>Ga0123352_10009009_pt1 | contig 15588 bp, 7 predicted proteins | sample TergutLab28metaG_FD_89700 | JGI IMG/M metagenome (GOLD analysis project Ga0123352, IMG submission 89700) | Labiotermes labralis P1 segment gut microbial communities from Petit-Saut dam, French Guiana - Lab288 P1 | ecosystem: Host-associated > Arthropoda: Insects > Digestive system > Gut ... | reverse complement strand
ACAGTTTAATGTTATATTCAAAAAAAAAAAAAAAAAACACAAAAATTGATAAATGGACCTGATCAACTTGAAAAAAGGCCCTAAGCACAACACGGATGTAAACCCCTCATTTCTTCCCCCTAAAAAAAAAAAAAGGAGAAAGCGCCCCCCCCCCCAGTGACACATAACTCTAGCAGTAAAGTCCAGGCTTCCTTCTTCCCACTTCATATTCAATGTCCATGCCTCTGGCATGTTTTACCCGTGGATTCGTCCTCGCTGTAACACTTCTGCCTCTGGTTTGCGATGCCAATTGCCTAACCTATTTCCCTGTGCAGTGCTACTGTTTCTTCAATACAAGTTCTTATTCTTGAACTACCCTTCAGCTGGAAGCAGCAAGCTGCTCCAAAATATTGGTACCTGATTATCAACCATCATATCCCAAAACACTTTAATCTTCATCAGTAACACTGGGAAAACCTCAATTCATGCAAGATAATGACCCACTTCATGCATAATACAAATGATCATCACCATATTTTCAAAAACCATTCTTTGGCTCCTGTCATACCATGACACAGAGCACCTCAGCAGCATTTAGTCTAACAAAAACAAGTTACTGATTGAGTACCTTTGATACTGTTTCTATATCACAGATAACATCAGTAAACTGCAGAGAGTTCATGGATAGTGAATTGGTACAGACTCAGACGAGAGCAGTCGTGATAATGACAGAGACAAATATCAACCCAAAATAATTTTTCACTCATTACTGTACCTATGTATAAAACCTTTACAAAATAACTCTCATTTTTGGCACACAGTCTCTTGTCTGTGGCATGCTGTATGTTTAGATGATGTGCCACTATTAAAAGCCACTAAGGCGAGGAGAAAAGCACTTCATTTATACTGAATAGAGCAACATCTTCATTAGTAATTTTACAGCAACATGTTTTAACCCTTAAGGGACATCATCAAACTTAATACTTTGGCAGAACACTTAAAAAGTTATACAACCGCTAAGCTAAACTGAGATCCCAATTTTTACAGTTATGTTTGTTTCATTTTTATACATGTTGCTTCTGTGATAAATTAAAATTCTGGTTAAAATAAATATATGAAACTGTAGCCTAATTTGAGTATGATCCTGATAGTTGCATGGAAGGAAATTGGAAAGTGACAAAACAGTTGTGAAGGCAACCAGTCTCCTACATCTACTGAATAGAAAGAACAAGTGCTATACACTGGGCTGTGAATTTCAGTAACAGGACCATATATTCTGCCATTTAAGTGATACAAAGTGTGATAGTAAACACACAGATGACAATTATGAAATGAAGAAGCACTCAAAAAGCAGATGAAACACATTCACTGCCAAGCAAATTTCAGCTGTTTTAACCAAAATATCTACAACACAGAAAAATAAATACCAGAAGATTCTACAATCATGTCAAGATTGCTTTAAGACCTCTGAATTGGCTGAATGTTCATACTTGAGCAATACTTTCTGTCCCTGACACACTAACTCCATGCAGCACAGTCCTTGATAAGCTAACAATTCCTCAGCTAGTCAAGAAATTTCTACATATTATGAAAACCAGAGGTTTATTACTGCATTCAATGAAGCCTACCACCTGTCCATAACCCCTATCCAACTTCTTGGAGGCCCACTTTAATATTATACTCACATCTATGCCTAGGACTTCCAAGTGACCTCTTTCCCTCAGATTTCCCCACTAAAATCCCATATGCACCTCTCCTCTGCTCCCATATGTCACATGTCCTGCCCACTGCATTCTTTTTGACTTGATCACCCACATAATAATTGGTGAGGATTACAGATCATTAAGCTCCTCATTATGCAGATTTTCTGCCTCTACCAATCAGAAACACTTGTCTTGTTATCAGCATAATGATCACTTCAGTATCACTTTCTAAATTTACCTCCTGCAAAGTTCCCTGTTACATTTGACTTGGTCTCAGTTGTGACAATGGCACTTTAACTAACATTATAATTGTCTCTACATAGAAGCCAGAAGAGCCCAGTCATACAGTGACTGGGCTAGAGGCTGGGCAACCATGGTTCAATTCCTGGCAGGCGGATAAAACTGTTCTTCTCTGAAGCAACTGCACTAGCTCTGGGGTCCACCCACCCTTCTAATTTAACAGCACATGTACAGCCCCTGGTATCCTTTGGCTAAAAGTTTAATGGAACCAGTCATCCTCCTGGACACAGCAACTGAAAGATAAATCCTGTCCCTGTTGGAAATTGAATCATGCCCTTCCAGCCCATCACTCTACTGAGTGAAATGTCACAGCTCATAAATGGTTAGCAAGACAAACAAGGCAAAGGCACATATATGTATGGCTGTTTTCACCCTTCCCCTCTGGACAATAGAACAAAACTTGAATTTCAAACATTAACCATAAGATGTTTATAAATACTTGTAACCACAATACGGAAAATACAAAAAGAGAAAAAAACAGCTATATTCACCAGACTAGTGCATAAAATATAAACAAAATGTTGAATCCGTAATATCAGTCAATGAATTATGCAAGTTTTCTGGCTTTCATAATGCATCATACTCCAAAACATGTCCAGATGTATATTCTAAACTGTGGAACACCAAAAAACACAGAACAAAAATGCACATTCAGAAGCAGAATCCAAAAAGGCTGGGACTTTGACAACATAATATGGCACAAACAGGTGTGCATCATAATTTATGTTCATCGGACATTCAAACACTTAAAGTGACTCATCATTCATTTTGTATCGGTATTTGATTGGAAAATATTCATAAAGGCTCCCCAATAATTACTGAATTTGCAAACTGGAACATAATACTACATATCAGTAATAATTTATGCAGATCTCTTTGTATGAAGAACAAACGTAGCCTTCAGAAATAATGATTGGAACCCCACAGAAAAACTGCTGTTAAAACACAAGACAGCAGTACATTTCTGTACAGCACAAAAAAGAAACCAACTTAGATGTTGTTGTGGTCCTGCTTCATTAAAAATAGTTGGATTACAATCACATCACTGAAAGATATGGAGCTGAATTAGGTTCTTAGTAGATACACTTCACAATGAGAAAGTGCAGTTCTGAAAATTATGTTCCTGACTATATACTGAACACTGCAGAAAGGGTGATGCACCCGAAATTTCAGTGATCAGGCTATGGGCTAGGCAGCAGAGGAATCGCAGTTTTCTTTCCTCCATAGCGTCCAGACCAACTTTTGGGTTCACTGAACCTCCATCAATGGATACTGGGGTCTCTTTCATAGGGCATAAAGTGGCTGGGGCATGAAGCTGACCACCCATCTCCATCTAGTGCCAAAGACTGAGCAGACCAATATCTCCACTCTGTTACATGTTTTCATGATAAGCACTGGAACAGCTTTATTTTCACTCTACATTTACTTCAACAGTTTTCACACATAAAACTGTCAGAATAAAAGAAAATATGGAAACTAATCATTACCGAAACTGTCCCATATGCACCTTCTGCTGAAAAAAGGCTGTGAAATCAGTGTTTTATGTTGATAAACACCTCAATATTGTGTCAGTCAAGGTAACAAGTGTGTGTGTGCAGCCTTACATCTTACTTCCCTCACAGTGTGCAGCTTGAACAATGACATTTTGCTCACACTTCTTCCAGCTAAAAGCATTCTATCATGGGCAAATATAACCACATAAAATATGTGTCACACTCAAAACATACAGTATTCCATAAACAATTACAGTGTTTCAAACTCAAATATTTATTGAACACAGGAATACCAAAGGAAACGAAAACTAATTTGCAAATGGCTACCATATTTGCCCGCATATAAGATGAGAAACTTTCTTTATACATCATATGAAAATCTGGGTCACCTTATAGTCACACACACACAGTTAAACACATTACATACAAGCACTTTCCCCAGAATTGAAGGCTATAACTAGAAGGCTTCTTATTTTCAGGTAAAAACAGTATTCTCATTTCCATTTTATGTGTATTTCTCTGGTATGAACTTTGTCATGTAGCACACATCCCCCATGCAATTCCATTCTTGCTATGTGATCTCCAACATGTCTTATTTCTGTCTTAATCTCTGACATTTCACATGCTACCTGAAAAGACATAACTCCTGTACTTGGTCTTCTATTCCACCCAACATATACCTGAGACATCGAACTTACAGATATTCCTCAGGTGAATTTATGGTGTGCATTCAAAAGCACAGAAGTGACAGGACACATTCTCCTAAAGAAGAAATAACAAAAATCATAATGTCTATCACAGCACACCAGTAACTGATATCTACCAGAGCAAGCACAATGTGCTACCTTCTGCTAGAAGGGAAAAACGCATATTTCAACTCAATTTATACATATGCAGTGGGTAGAGAGGGCCAAAATAAGTTCTTTTTGGGGGAAACAAAATATATGAAAAATAGCGTTAAATGAGTGGCCTTCCCCCCCCCCCCTTCCCCCCCCACCAAAAAACAAGCATACTCAAAGTCACAAAAATGTCAGTGATAAAATTAAAGGTTAGACATATGCCAATTTACAAATTCAGCTGATATATGAATACTACACCCCAAATAAAAATTGTAAACCTGTTACTTGTTAGGTCGGAAAAGTATCACCAGTAACTTTTAAAACGGATATCACAGTTTTGTAGTGCTGTGTCAAACAGTTACACACAAAACAAATGGAAAGCTCCATACATCCACACACTGTATAAAGTAAATACGAAAGTCAGGTAAAGTTAATGTTATCCCTGTGCAGACATGAATGCATATGGATGAGTGAAGGTACAGACCCAGGCACTATTAACCTCAGCACTGTATAGTTAAGTGGCAACCTTCACCCATCAGCCACTTAATGCTCAGGGAAAAAGCCTCTAGTATCCACTGAAGAGAAAGCTAGGTGCACCCCAGAGTTGGTCTGGGCAATTGGGAGATAAGAAAAATGTCTTACCCCTGCCAGAAATCAAACCACACTTCCTCAGTCATCCAACACACATCGTGATCACTGTAATAATACTCTGATTTAATCAGACACTGGACAACACTGATGCACAACAGTGGTGAGGGTAGGCTTATTAATAGTGACATCCTAGTTTGTTGTTGAATGTAATGCACCAAATGTACAATTTAATAATTGATACCTGGTATGAAAATAGTGCCTTCAGAATAATATGCCATTTTCTTTTAAAACACAATTACTGAATATTCCATTACACAAAATTCAATGAGCAACAAGCACACTTTTTCACCTAGACTGGTCATGAAAATCCTCTCACAAGCTCGTCTTTTGACTGGGAGGTGATCTCACGGTACGTCTCCCTATGTTTAAATCTCCAATGTGGCAACCTCTTAATCAAAGCATCAATCACCACTTGAAGCAATCTCTGTGAGTTAGTGACCTAGCTCCATGGATTCAAGAGTTCCTCTTAAGAAACTAACACTTCCTCAGCTAGTTAATGAGTTCCTTACAATTCATGGAACCCAAAGATTCATTAGTCTTCAGAAAAGCTTCCCATTTGTCCCCATCCTGAGCCTAGGTCTTCAAAGTGGTCAGTTTCCTTCAATATCCCCCCCCCCCACCAATGCCCTCTATGCATATTTCTTCTCCCTCATGTATGCCACGTGCCTGGTCATCTCAACCTACTCAATTTTACCACCCAAATAAAATTTGGTTATGAGTACATATCAGGAAGCTGTGATTTTCGCCATCCTCCTGTTACTTTCTCCCTCTCAGATCCAAATATTCTCCTTAGCACCCTGTTCTCAGACACCCTCAGTCCTTCCCTCAGTGCGAGAAACAAAAGTTCCACCCATATACAACAACAGGCAAAATTACAATTACAGGAGTAAACACTTGGGGAAAGGGTGTTCTGTTTACAGAAGCAGTGGTACTCAGCCAAAACCTACATACATAGCCATTATCAGATCAGCTGATAAACCAACATCTGTCACCGCAACAAATAACAAGGGAACAAAGTCACCGACAACAATACACAGATCTTAAAATAAGAGGGATACTGAAATCCAACTACTGCAAAGAGAATACTTTGCATGCATAACACTTATGTTTAAAATTTTAGCATAACATACATAAAGAAAGAACACTGACATTTTAGTAAATTTAAGCCATGCTAGAACACACCACAAATATTTCTTTACTGCCTCCCTAGATGTATACAATGTTCCCCCTGATGATGGCCAGAAGTGGCTGAAACATCTATGGGCATATAAATACAGTATTGATTTATGTATTTGTGTACAGTGTTTGTTATGTTATTAAATACAGCTGTGTATATTTTACATTTAAAGGTTTCTGCTTGCACATGGAAAGACTAAAAATTCTGATCCAAATTGTCGCAAGCATTCCCTTAATTGAATTTGCTCTTAATTTCTTCGGGGCATACAGTGGCAGTGGTTGAGGCACTGCGTTACAAGCCAGCAGGTAGCAGATGTGATTCCCGATGGTGTCACTGGAATTTTTCATTGACATAATCCATCTGGCTTCACTATGGCCCTGGGGTTGACTCAGCCAATAACAGAAATGAGTACCAGGGATATTTCCCGGGGCGGGGAGTAAAGGCTGCCGGTGCATATAGCTGACAACCTTACCGCCTTCATGTGCCAACTGTCTTGAAATCTGGGAGCCTCAACCTCCTGGAACCCCAGGGCCTGTCCAGGCCTGTAATGGGATTGCTTTACTCTAATTTTTTCATGCATGCAATTTTGACGTGTTATTGTTGGTCTCCAATATATTCTGTAAACACTGATGGAAATACTGCAGGCGCAGGTACAGTGGTCATGCAGCATCAAATCATGTAACTATTAAGTGGATGAAAATTGCTGCTGCACGGAATACTATTCCAATACATTTTTTGATGTTTTGTTGACCGTGCATCTCAGTATATTTATCTCAGTATTTAACCAACTTGATACACAAAATTTGTTTCACAGTAAGTTTTTTATTTCATGCCTCTACATGTTTCGAGCACATGTGCTCATCATCAGGAGGCCAAAATTGCATTACACAGCCTCTGGTATCATCATAACTATAGGTGTGATGATACCAGAGGTTGTGTAATGCAATTTTGCCCTCCTGATGAGCACATGTGCTCGAAACATGTAGAGGCATGAAATAAAAAACTTATTGTGAAACAAATTTTGTGCATCAAGTTGGTTAAATACTGAGATAAATAACTATTCAATACAGTTAGGCAGGAGATTGATCATGCTTATTTCTGCACGACTCTGTACTAATACCTCATACCTAAATGATTTTCTGGTCCAACAATATATAAATAACCAAAGAAGGCACTTTAATATTCCATGATATATTTTATTCACAATATTCTCACCAACATGTTTCGGCCAGTGCTCCAGCCATCTTCAGGGTGATGTTCTTATTACAAGAATAACGTTGTGTATTTTTTTAATAAGAATATCACCCTGAAGATGGCCAAAACATGTTGGTGAGAATATTGTGAACACAATATATCAGATAATATTAAAGTGCCTGCTGTTGGTTATTTATATATTTTTTGATCTGATCAATGCACGGAACATATTATTTGAACATATTAAAATGATTTTCTGGTCTCTCAAGGCCCTTCAACTGCCCAGCCTCTACTGAAAGTCTACTGCAATGTTTCTCAAAATTCTTCACTTCACAAATCCCATCTCTGAAAATACGGAATACCTTTCTTTTACGTACCTGTTCCTGATCTATCCCTTCTCCTTCCAAACACCTACATGACCTGGTCCATTTCCAACACATCTAAACATAGAGGTGGGCAACTGTGTTTTACCTGAGGGCCAGATGGACCATTTTTTAAGTAAATGAAGATCAAACAGCCTCACAAAAAATCTGTAGTTTGAAATACTTAAAATTACTTGCATTGACAGAAAATAATTTATAGATACATATATACTCTATTAGTAATAATTATTTGTAAAAAAAAGTACTTTGAAAACTGTTAGAAAATTAAAATTACAAGCTCAGCATGAACAAAGTTTATAAGTACACAACAGTTCTATTAATGATAATTAATTCAAACAGCATATCCAAAACTGTGAATGGTACCCTCATGGTATTTTAAGATCCTTCAAACGAAATTCATAGGAGATCACATGACTTCCACAGTCCAGTTATGGACACACCAACAGCAACACATGAAGTACAATAATACACTGATTTCCATACAGAAATGTAATGATTTTTATCTACTTTCTTCCATTTTGTAATTCAAGTGCCTTTTTCTATATTCTGTATTAAATAAAAATCAACAAGGGCCTATGTTATCAATAACACTCAAAAACTGTAATCAGCCACACACAATTTCTCATACACAATAGTTTGTCTAACCCTGTTCTAAACCTTTACATGATATTTCACAGACCCTTCTGCATAACAGTGATCTCAAAGGGATGTGGAAAGAAATGGCTCTTATCTGGTTTAAGGTCCTACTGCAGCACTTATGTGTAGCCACCAAATATCAGTTCTGTAAGAAAAACCCACTGCCATAAGAACAACAGAGATGAAATAATGTTGTGTAGTTGACACACATTGATTTTTTTGTTGTGGTTTTCTTTTTAGCATTCTTACATGTACTGCATGTTAGTCATAAACTAAATTTCCTCACGCTTAGTTCTCGCCTCTCTTAAGACCAGGCATGGGAGGAATATAATTTCCTTCTATTTCTTTTGTTTATAACTGGACTCCTTAAGTGTATCGTGCAACCAGTGTGTGGAGCAACACATGCAACAATAGTTGCTTTGTTCTGCGGCAACAGTCTGCTGCATAGCTTGAACTGTGTCTGAGGAGCAGAGTGCGAGGCTGGCCAGTCAGTGAGTGTGAACGGTCATGAAGAGTCCACTGGCGAGAATTGTCACTTATACATTTTAGTTGTAAATGCTATTACTCCACACTCTTACACAATAAAACTCCAATATATTCTACTTGGGGATTATTGAGAGTGTGTGCGGCCTGCCCGACTCCCCGTCTTAACCAGAGTTACAAGCTCCGTCCTCCCTGGGAACAACATCTAAGATACGTTCCTCATTGGGTCCGCAGCGCATACAACAATAAAATATGAGTTCATAAATTTGGGACCAGCTATAACAATCAAAATTGCAAACATGAAGAAATTAACATAAGTCTTAACTCAGGGAATGCCTGCTACCATTTGGTCCAGAATCTTGTGTCCTCCTATTTACTAATCAAAAGCATAAAGATTAAAATATGAACTACAATTTTGCCTGCTGTTTTATATGGGACACGAAACTTCTCTCACACTGACAAAATGCTCAGAAAAATATTTGGGCCACACATGAAGAAGTTGACAGGGTAGTGAAGGAAAATTTGCTCTTTCCATCTAATACTATTCAGGTGATCACATCAAGAATAATGTGATGGGGCACATATGGAGGAACATGAGAAGTGCATACAGTGTTTTGGTGGGGAAAACTAATGGAAGAAACTACCTGTAAGCCCTAGGCATAGATTGGAGCATAATATGAAAATGGATCTTAAAGAGATGGGATGGGATGACATGGACTGGATTGATCTGGCTCAGGACAGGGACAATGGGCAGGTTCTTTTTAACACAGTAATAAACAAATACATTGCAGGGAATTTCTGGACTAACTGAGAAACTATCAGTTTCTCAAGGACTCTGTTCCATGGGGTTTGTTAGTTAGAAATACAACTCAACATATGATAACCAAATGCAGCAAAACAGACACAGGTAACAGACACAATAAACACAATATAGTAGAATGCAACTTTGCCAAACACATGCAAATTAACCAGGGACAGCACAGAACTGTTGACAATACAGATATAAACACAGATATGCATTATGTACTCAGTCACGGTTAAGAGTGGATAAAGGGAATTGGAACTCTAATAATACCTACTTGCTTGAAGGAACTGTGAAAAACCATACAAAACCTCACTCACGCTAGCCAGATGGAGAGTCGAACCTTGTCACATTAAATATAGCCTGGGTGTTACTCAACACAACAAGAACTACACTCACAAGCCCAACCATAACGATTTAACACTATGAAAGGCCACTCACATAGTACCTCGTAATTTCTTTTCCTATAATGGAGATACGCCGCTCCTGTGCATGCCGTGAAGATATGGAAGAATGGAGTATGTTTCCATGCATTCCTAACTTCAGCATTAGCTGGAGTTATGTGGTTAGCTTCATAATCCAACCATTTTACCCCCACTACCCATATAACAGGAAGCTGTGTTGGCCCCACAGCTAGTCTGAATTCAGTGCAAAGGAGAAAAATATCTGGCTCCTGTCGGGAATCAACCAAAAATTTTCAGCCATCCAGCCCATAGCCTAGTCACTAGAATGACTGAGTTACCCCAGCTCCCTAATGGGAATAGACATGTCTGAAACAAAATTAGTTACTCTTCTTGAACTAATTCTGTAATTTTGCATAATTTCACTATGCAGTCCATATACTTTGGCCAACATTCATACAGTTTCATGAGTCCGTCACAAGTTAAATTACTTTTCTTGCACTAAATCTCTGATTTTACAGTTTCACCTCTTTAGTCCACACACTTCTGCCAACATTCATGCAGTTTCATGAGTATGTCATAACTGGACTGTGTTGACAGGACATCTTCATCTAACAAGAAGTGATATCCCCTCACATGTCCCTTTGATTCTGGGAAGAGATGGAAGTCATACAGAGCCCAGTATGAGCACTACAGTAGGACATCCAAAAGAGAAATGCTCCCTCCTCTCCTTGGTAATTCCACCAATACAAACTCAGTGAGCCTTTATGCACACTGTGCAATTATCTCACCGCACATCTGTCATTCCTGCTAGCATTTGCATTACAGCTACACATGGCCCAAGAGTGAACAGTACTGATGTCTGCATAATCATCCCCAGACACAAACATAATTCGCCAACAAATGTTGATTACTGTGCGTGGTTTATTCCACACTGACACAGCCATTTTACACCATGGCATGTTCAAGACTATAACTCACAGCCCTCTCATGGCAAAAATATGACCCTTCATACAAAACTAACTGTAAAAAGTCTAATTAAATTAATAATTTAGTTCACACTGCTGCTATATGGGTTTGGTTATTGGGGAAAAAATAAACATACTACTTTTTAGCACACCCTCAAATGATAACATCACAGCTGTGTCTAACAGACGTGTGTGGGCAGAGCACCACTAAAATATTTTTGTGGTAACTAACAAAGGGCCAAAAACATAACCTGTACCTGATACTCACTGTTTGCTGATCCAGTGACTTGGGTTCCAGAAATTCACTCATCCACATGGTATATGTCAGTAAACAAAGACAAAAGACAAGCACAGAAATGCATATATGACCTGTACTGTAAGAGTATGAGCGACAGAATTTTTCCCACTAGTTATAAATGTAAATCCTGCACTAAGGGACACAGCCTCAGACCACCTATGCTATAAGATGACAAGTTTTATTCACACTGGAAGAATGGATGTTCTTTTATGTCACCATATGATAGACTCATAGTTATTTCAAGAATCCCTTTCTGAACAGGATTAATAAAGTTCATAACTTGAATTGGCCAACCCCTGAATGTAACTGTAGCATCAAGAAAAATACATTATACTAATGACAATCTGTTAGCACTAACACACTCCCCATTTAATAAAGAATCTACAGTTAACAAACTGTATGTGGTTCCAGCTCCAGCTGAAATTCAAAATAAATGGCAAGCATTCCCGAATATTTCATAGGTAGGCCTAATATGACGAAGATAAATGAAGGTTTCATGCAGTTTCTGTTCTCAATATACAAATAAAGACAAACATGTTAGCTTCACTGCTTTTGGGATCCAACTCTTTCAAGCATAAATATTTACAGTTAACATCAAAAGTGATGTAACTGTACTTTCTTTTCAAATGGACCAAACTGTCTTCCAAATTTGCTAACTTGGGGCTTAGAAGTCGGTTTGCTACTTCAACTACAAGTACTGCAGATAAAGAAACGCGCTGCGACAATTTCTAACAACAAAGACAAAACTAATCTGGACCTTCCATTTCCTCATGGCATGAAGCCCCACTTCCATACATATGTAAAAAACTACGACCAACGTTAGCGTCCCTGGTTAGAATGTAATAAGCAGTATAGAAACACAGTACGTGGAACGCTCCCGTTCTGACGTATTCAACACACTAATTTAAAGAAACTCATAATCCTTGGATTTGGGAGTTCACAATTATATAGCGACAGCAATCCTCATCGTGTTCACACTGAATAAATTCCAAGATACCTGTTCCCAATGCATATATTTCAGTACGACATACGATTTGCTAACACACAAACCATCATCTCTTCACGAAACTAGTCACCGAGACAAAAATTTTACCCAATAAATATGTCACATAAACAACCTCTCTGTGCTTCTTTTAGTACACTTACGTCCTTCTATATTGTCTCCATTAGTTTCTACTAAATTCTGTGACGAAATTTCACACGTATTAATGCCATATATAATGTCCAATTAATGTTAATAATCAGCATGCCCGCTACGCGACACGACACACGAGTACAGCTAAGTAGGTGTTTTCCGTAAATACGTATCTTCCAGACAGGAGTGGAATTTAACTGTTTTGTCAATGGTACAAGCTGTAAAACGGACACTTTACATGACCCTTGCCACTGACATTCGCAATGGTGAAAGCTGCCTCAATAAAAGAACTTGACCTACGCTACGGCGACATTGGTAACATTCAAGGTCGTGTTTATTTTCTACAAAACACAAAAACACCAGACACGTACCATGAAAAACATACCAATTACTTACGCGTTTTCACTCAATAATGTTCTATTGAAGCTGGTAACACTTTTACTGACGCATTCAAATATGAAGACAATGATAAAATTAAAAAACATGGTGGGAATGCGTACTGATGCAAGTAGTTTTCACCAATCCCTTTTACTTCAGGTCCTGACCACCATTCTCTTCCCCACCGGAAAGCATGGCAGCAGTGGTTTCATCGGTCCAAGGCTCGTAAATCGATATCAGCTTGTCCTCTTCTCAACTACCGGTGTTTGCCGCAATGTTTTCAAAGAACTCAAGGACTAAGCAGTACACACACAACGTACGCAATTGTTCAGTATATCACCTTGCTTTATTAAAAGCCACTGGTCAGCTGACACCTTTTAAATTATGACATTCGTAATGCCAATATCCTAAAACCGTACAAACGCTGGAATAACAAGCTACCATTTCATGAAACGTATGTACCACTTTTGCCTCTATTAATAACACCAAAAAATGACGCTTTCCACCACTTTACAAAGGCTGTCACAACCAATTCCCCGGGAAAACGATAGCAATTAGCTTTCACCACACGCAACACCGCTGTTCCACGAATCTGTGCCTTCTTGCACCTCGCGACACGCGAATTCTGTTTGGCTGAAAACATTGCTCATATACTTGCACGCGATTGGTTCCCGCCATTGGGAGATTATTACTTTGAACACGTGTCATTATGACGTCAATACATGATAAAATTACTAAGACGTATCATAATCACTTTGTTTACGTTGCAAAGTAACTACATTGGTTTATATATATACATATACAAACATACATATATATATAAAATCGCGAACATGATAAAAACTTATTAAACAGAAATCTCCCCCACTGATATACAAACTCTTCGAGAGGATTGTGTGAGAACTTTAGAATTACAAGTGTATAGTGCATATTATTGGAAATCTTTATAAACTAATAACTCAATGAAATGCATGGTATAAATGACAGTGTGAAGTTTGCCTTCAAGAAGAACCTCAAGCATGTCATGATCCACAAGTATGTAAGGTATAAATTTAAATAAAAAAGAATGCTATGCAGTAACAACTGGATATTTAATTCAAACTTACTTTCACATACACAGATAGGGGACTTACAGATATGGAGGGTTGCAAGAAAGATTCGACATGCATCATCTCGTTCATTGTGGGCAAACCTTGAGGCGAGTGATTTTTAAACTGATAATCCTGCCTGTTCATTAAAATCCAGCGCCATTGAATGAAAAAAGGTAGTGATTTTTTCATTTTAATGATATCAGTAATAGCAACCAATGAGAAGAGATATGAAACGCAAGCCATACAGAGTACACTTCACACGTAGTCTGCACATACATGTGCAGTATTTATTTTTCTATAAAGGCCTTCAGATATTACCATAAAGACCACATATAAATGAGGTAATGAGAGACTGAAGGTGCTGGCATACTATATGTAAGCCACGAGAGGGCGTTACAGCTAGTTTGAAGTGGCAGCAGGAACTTCATGCCACCCTGTGTTCCGAAAACATGCCCTCTCAGAACGAAATAAATGTCTGTGAGAAGCCAGGGCTTGCATTCAGTAATGGTGCAGTGCACATGTGCAGAGTTAACCTGCCATCCCTCTGCCCTCCATGCACACTCATGGAACACACATAATAAATTCTGCACATTAACTGGTCAAATTTATAAATTAAAATACATGCCCTGCATCAATCAAATATGCTTTTTACAAAACAAGAAAACTGAGAAATCACTCAGTTGTCAATTCTGGTTTATGTTTTAAAATTTTTTGCACAGACATGCTACAGGCCTGGGAACTACTCATCAGATTATAAGAAATTTAGTATTCATTTTCTACAACAAAACTTTCCTGGTGAATTTCACTTTGATCTGTTAATAATCAAGTTTAAAACCTACTTTTTACAGGGCTAAAATCCTGATTCAGAATGAAATTAAATACACAGCTCATTTCATATATTGCTCAGTGTAGTACACTAACAAAACACCCAAGAAAAACCAGTGTATATCTCATACTGTGGTCTTCTCAGTTATGACACTTATCCTAGATGCAGTACACATTTAGTGGGAGAACTATGAAACTTAACATAAAAATGTGGGAAAGCATAATTACTTTTGTGCTATTTAGTTTACATGCCACATGATTTGGTTCTTCACATCTCATACTGCAACAGGAAACAGTGACTATACATTTTTATATAAAATGGTTTTTTGTGATGATCAAGCTGGAATAGGGATTCATGAAGTAAATATTTGTGAAGCCTATATCTGTTTCAGGCAGATGACACGAATTTGCAATAAATAAAGGCTTGAGGCAAGGGGACACACTGTTGACACAACTATTCAATGTGGTTTTGGAGAAAGTGATGAGGCATATACAAATTAACAAAGGGGGAAGCTTATATACGAGAACATTGCAAATCTTGGCGTATGCAGATGTCAACTTAATAGGTAGAAGTACTAGACGGCTGAAAGATGCAGTGTTACAAATGGAAGAGGGAGCCAACGAAGTGGGGCTGAGAATAAATTAAGAGAAAACTAAGTACATGACAAATACAAGAAATAAAGTACGTTCTAGGAATGAGAAACATCTACAAGTATATAACTATGAATATGAAAGAGTGGGAGAGTTTAAGTACTTAGGGTCACTGATAACAGAAAATAGTGATAATAACACAGATATAAAAGCAAGAATAATGGCCGGAAATAGGAGTTATTACTCAGTATTGCCCCTGTT
>Ga0123352_10009007_pt1 | contig 15588 bp, 9 predicted proteins | sample TergutLab28metaG_FD_89700 | JGI IMG/M metagenome (GOLD analysis project Ga0123352, IMG submission 89700) | Labiotermes labralis P1 segment gut microbial communities from Petit-Saut dam, French Guiana - Lab288 P1 | ecosystem: Host-associated > Arthropoda: Insects > Digestive system > Gut ... | reverse complement strand
TCCGCCCGTCCAGCCCGGCCCTGGGGCCCACCCAGCCTCCTGTAAAATGGGTACCGGGTCTTTCCCGGGGGTAAAGTGCGGTCTGGGCCTGCTGCTGACCACTCACCCCTTTCTAGTGCCGCGGTCATGGAAGAGTAGAGCTATACCTCTATCCACCCTCTGGGCCACACCGGACCTGTAACGGGATTACATTACCTTTACCTGTATTATCAACAGCTGCAAGTTGAAGAACGTGTGTAACTTAGCAAGGTATTGGCTGTAAACTGTCTGATGATGACAAGAAGTGTCGAAACACGTAGGACTGTAGATTACACAAAGAGACTCTTGTGATATATACTTTTATTAAATAATTGTGCATTAGTTGGTTATAGTAAAAAATAATAAAAGATGCACCTGGTACACGCATTAAAGCGGTGAGCAATAACTTGTTTCTCAAACGCCCAGTATCGTGCATGTATTGAGTTACTAATTTTCTTACATTATATTGTGTTGTAGGCGGTGCTTCGTGTTTATTATTTCATAATTGCATTACCTAACGACACTATTTCGTTTGTACGTGTTCACGTAACGTTAATGAGATGAGAAGATGATCATGAAAAGGATTAATTACAAATATATTAGGAGGCAGCGTGGCTGACTGGAAGTCGATACTTCGTATCAACCAGGGTGGGTGGTCAAAACACCTACTTCTATACTTCTCAGAACAGGTGTCAGGTTGTGCCTATATTCAAACCCATTACTTATCGAAAAAACAGGCCTCAGCTGTTACTATGCCGGCACCCTGCCCGGTCAGAGCCTTTTTGCCTTTTGCATGTGTCTTAGTTTAGCCAGTCATCTCTAAATAGCATGTAAATGGACGACATGCATACCGTCAGATCTGATTGGACAGGAGACGTGCACAGGAATATGATCTTCGCATGCCCCGACAGCAATTAAATAACTTTATTACTTATTATTTTTAACTTTGGTTTTTGTCTTTGTTTTGATCATTATGGCTGTATTTCTTTTGTTAGCAGTGCATTAAAAGGATACCGAAGGTCTGTCTAATTACGAAACAACAATGTTGGTCTAAGTAAATCAGTTGAAAAAATATATATGTTTTCCATCGTCTCTTGACACAAAAGTTTGCGAAGGGAAATTAATTTTTTAAAGTAATGAACATTACTTGGTTGAGAATACGTGTATTAAGGAGTTTTCTGCAGATTATTAATTTCATATAGGGTGTACCTATATTTTTATTACGGCCCAAACTTCACAAACTAGCCAACAAACACTCGTTCCCATTCTAACCTTTACATGGGCATCTCTGTCTAGATGAGTTTCGAGTTCGATGTGAGGAAAAACAAGCCCTAGCCTATGACTGAAGTCAGGGCTGAGAGGTCTACAGCATTCACGTGGCAGCAGAATGTAATATGAAAGTTAGGAGTCCGGAATATCTAGTGCGGTATACACAAACCGACAGAAAAATTTGGACCCTGAAAAAAAAGAGAGGGATCTCTCGTAAAGGGATGAAACATGTTGTCATTCTTGTCTCCATTCTCACTGCCGTCAGCTGTTCGTAAAACCGACGGGTTAAAATCAGCGCATTTCTGTGGCAGGCAAAGGCGGTTCGACATGTGAACCATAGAGACTGAGAGGACGGACTTGAAATCCCAGGAAACAAGTCGATGCAAATCCATCGCCTACAAATACGTACAACAGAATCTGGCGTTCCGTAGAGGCTCGACTTACGTTTTATTTTATCGAAGTGACCGACTCAATTGCTGAAGGAACTGTAGTTCATGCTGACGACGACTGTAGACATTAGTAAATTCGGTAAGAAAATCTAAATTGCTGATTTTATATTATACCTTTTCCGTGAAGGTATATTATATTCACAAAGGATCAAATCCAAATTTGACGTTAATAGGGCCGTGCATCGTAATATTATTTCTATAGTAAAACCAACCAGATGCACCAGTGTATCAAATATATTTATTTTAGAATGACACTGTACATGTTTCGCACGGTCTTTCCGTCCATTATCGGGAGTTCAAGTCCGTACATACAGCAACAGGTATATGTCAAACAAATACTGCTGTATGTACGGACTTGAACTCCCGATGATGGACGCAAAGACCGTGCGAAACATGTACAGTGTCATTATAAAATAAATAAATAAATAAATTTGATACACTGGTGCATCTAGTTGATTTTACTATGGAAATAAGATCAAATCCAACATGTTGCACAATACTCCTTTTTCATTTGTAGTTAGATCTCCAAAATGCTTCTGCCAGATTTATTGGCCAACTTCAGGGTGTCACATGCAGCAGTGTTTCAAGTTAGTATTATCTCATGTGGTTACAACTGTTGTGTTGACAGTTATTAAAATTATAAAAAATAGAGTTGCAGTTAAAATACAGTTGGGGTATAATTAAAATATAATTGCTTACAGTGCAAAATTAAATACAGTATAAAATTATATTCTGCGCCCAAACATCTCTGTTCTCGGTTCTTTCGTCTTGTGTATTATTATTATTTCACATTCACACATCCAAAAACTTACTATGTCACAGCGCGTGTTACTGACGGCTGAGTGGGCTACCTTGTTACGAGAAGTTATCCGACAGGAAGTGACTACTAAACAATGCTTGTCAGAGAAAGTAAGTATCCTACATTATTTCGTACATCTCTGTCAGGTCCTACGTACTTGGCCTAATGTTGTATTTTTATCACAGCCATAGACGATGTCTCTACATTCAAGAGACAAGATAAGTAAAGTGGAATTCTGTCTTGCATGCAGGTAAGTTACCGCGAAAACGTGTGCAGAGTAGGAAGCTTGAGCAAACTGTCAGCTTGATGCTGCGTTCGCGCGAGTTGCCCGTTGAATTGGGCACGGCTGCTTGGTTCAAGGTACTCTGACTGTAGCGTTAAAAATGACAAATATCAACACAACCACCGGTATAGGCCCCCTACCGCTCAGTTTGCGGCCTAGCTATCACTTGCACAATTGAAATATTAGACGAAGTAGGTTGCAAAGGTCAGGGGCGTGATGATATCGCACTTGGTGATTTGTTCGCTAGAGGGATGTGCAGCTGCTGTGTGAGCAGCGAACCAACCGTGCCAGGGCCGATGCAAATGAGCAAAGTGCGCCACAGTGAAATTAATGGGAGCTCGTTAAGTGACAGCGCGTGCGTGGAGGGAAGCCTCCTTTAAAGTCTTGTCTCACTCCCCACGTCCTTTCCACAGGTCCCTGTTTTTCCAGTCTTTAGTCATCTCATTATCTTCTCGTTGGAATACTGTGACCAGGATAAAGTCTAATAGAATCTGAACTAGCATTCTGTTGCAGACAGTGATATGCTAAAATGTGATGTGTTCGCAGAGGAATCTGCTGACAATAGAGGTAGCAGCCCCCTCTGAAACCTCGACATACATATATAGCAGAATATGAGGTATATTTCTTCTATAAAATAGAAAGGCTTTTTCAATTGATTTAGACGAACACAGAACTAAAGCCTGCCACAAGAAGTGAGCTGAGTACCCCCAAGAATTTGTATCGTTCAAAATAGTGAAACGTGTTTAGACGATTGGAAAAGTTTGGATAAAAGCATAAAAGAGGTATTATAAAAAGTGAAGTATTCTGCGGTACAAAACTGTAAGGGAAGAATACAGGTTAAAATCATTTGAAAATAAAACCGGTGTCGGATCCGCGCATAAAGTTAAAAAGGCAAGCAAAATCCTAAGTCCTGTACGTTACAATTAGAAAACGACTACTCTATCGGATGGCACAGACTTGACGGATCCTGTTGCGTGACACAACTAATTTCAGCGAAGGACGGATCTGATTTCCTGCTAAGAGCTAAGAATAGTTTTTCCAGTTCCATAATATCCATTCGCATCTTGTAAGGTCACAAGCGTCGCTCGGCAGCAAATAAACCCACATGAAATGCATTTATTCTGGCTCAAGGCAACCGATAAAACTTCTAACGTAAACACGCCTTAAGGAGAACATACATTAAATCAAAACGTGTAGCAGTGTAACAGCTGCACTCAGGCTTAACCGTGGCAGTAGATGGCGGTGAATGGTCAGCATGACGCCCAATCTGTTCTATCCCTGGGAAAGAACGCCCAAAACACATTAAAGGGGAAGATGAGCCGGTCTGAAGGTTTTGAGGAAGATAAAAAACCCTCTCGCCTCTGCCAGCAATCGAATACCGGATGGTCAGCCTGTAGCCTTGTAATTATACCGACTACGCTATCCCTGCTCCTGAAATCCTAATTACGCGTGGTAATAATGATGACGATATTATTATTATTATTATTATCGTCATCATTATTATCATCATCATCAGCAGCAGCAGCAGCAGCAGCAGAAACTCAATGACAGAAAAATTTTATTACTGTAAAATTATAAACTTCAAATTTAAATACGGCAAACAAGGAAAAAATACAAAATTTCAATACAGATTCTGTAATAATTAATCCAAAATCGGATTTAATTATCGTGTCAACGCACTTAAAATGTATTATAAAATACCGGATAAAATACAGAATACAAAACAAATGAACAAATTGCAAAGGAGTTAAAATAACACAAATTTTGGACAAATTACTTTTATACAAGAGAAGCTGGATATAACATATAGAATGCCTCGAAATATATTGCCCAGGGTAATGAAACACTACTCCCCAACTGGCAGAAGGAATCATGGTAGACCTTTGAAGAGACTTATGGATAGGTGAGACCGGAACGGGTCAACAAGCAGCCCAACTCCGTGAAAGATATATGATGATGATAATGATGATAAAAACCGGAGAATAAATCTCAATTCAACTTAAAATTCTCAAAATACGAAGGCGGTTGTAACACAAAATTCAGCTCGTAAAGGATATTCCCTGAGAAACTGTTGCGTGATTAAGTGCGACATTTGAGCTTCTCACAGCGGTGGTGATGACGATTCACGTTTTCTGGGATATGACGACGTGTCGACTGGCAGACAACTGCCAGGGTCTAGCATTTCAAGAAGAGTCTTATTGGGCAGCTTAACCCTGAAGATTGTAACTTTACTAGTCAACACGGCGTAATATCCGAAAAAAAACTTGAATATTCGAGTCATTATTTGTTCACCAATTTCCCGTTCGATACTGAAACCGATGGTTCACAAGCGTCACCACAGACGTTCTCTGTCTTGAAAATTGTGCCAGATGAGATTCCCACATTCCACTTCCCTAATATTTGTTTCGCCTTCCCAAAAAGTCTCTTCTAACTGTTTACTCCACTAAAATGCTTAAAGATAAAAGTAATGTCCCATTGCTTAATTAACAGTCCGAATGAGGACACATTTCGGGCTGGGGGTGAAGTTGTAGGCATTCTTTACTTCAGCACTAAATAGAGCATTGCTATCGGCTCTCACTCGGTAACTGATTTCTCCGACGTTCATACACGGGTGGTATTCACACCCTGCCCGTAGGAATTGGCCAAAATTGAGTTCCTACCGTACCTAACACTGAATACGACGGGTGTACATCTATATTTCCACCGGTCGTTGGTTCAAGTCTTACATCGCTCTTTTTGGATTCAACCAATTTAACAATACTGAATGCAGATCACAAATTCGGGATATCGTCTTGTGTTTCCTGTCACGTCACCTCTAACAGTACCAAACATTTCCAGCGAAGAGATTTTTTTTTCCAGAGATGAGAAGATCTAGTTCTATTCACGGTCAGAGTTCACGCCTACGATATACGGGTAAACCGTGTTCCTTAAATTATATATGTATTTTTTTTTTTGTTTTCAAGGAAGAAGGTTCGATGATACAGGAAAGACATAAGGAAAATGTGACACAAAATTCAATTGGATTACTTTCCGACATTTTAAATGTATGTGTTTCTAGTCCGCGCTGTAGAGAACAGTGAACATATTGAACATTTTGCAAATTCAGAAGACAAAGTACTGGAAGGATGAACTGTTACTGTAGGAGCAAAAGTACATTCTAGGACGAAACACATGACCGAACTGTAACTTACAACCTGTCAACAACATGACATTCTAACTAGGCATATAAATCCAGTCGATATATCGACTTTACGTATGCTAGAAGCCTGAATTTTGGATGGAGAGAGAGAGAGAGAGAGAGAGAGAGAATGGTATGTGTGTGTGTGAATTTACCCTGTGTCGAGTGTGTTATTGGACAGAGAGAAGGAAGGAAAATCCGAACCCCGGAACAGCTCCCTCCTCTGAACATTCTCATGTGAAAGATGTTCCTTATATACTTTAACCTTTCGCAAGTGGGAATCGATACAGAATGCATTTCCTTTGTACTTGAACAGTGGAAAGACACAAGCGAACACTGTGACTCCGAACTGAAGCACAATAAATGAAATCTGGGAGTTCTTCAAGAGTACTTCGAAACAGCTTCTTTTTGATAATGATAAAAGACTGTTAAATAAATCTGCGGTTTTCAAAACGAGATTCCTTCGTGTAAATAATGATAATTATAATGATAAAATAGATAGGGCGGCGACGACTACAAACACAACAACAACAACAACAATACCAACAACAACAATAACAACAACAACTACAACGACGACGACAATTAGGCCTGTTGAAATACTTTGTTTCTATTGCAACTTTGTTGGGGTCAATTAATCGTTTTGTTGGCGTTAGAAACTTCATCTTCCTTATTCATAATTTACAATCATTTTTGGGTTTATTTCTTTCCACTATCTCAACTTGTTTCATCATCTGAACTCATAATATTATAATGTAATTCCTCTCCAATATTTTCAATCCTCTTTCGATACCCGAACATAAAGTCCTACTATTTTTTTTTTGGAAAACGCTTCTAAGAGGATTCCAAACTTCCTATTGTTTTCCGTAACATACGTATGAAAGAACAGGCAGACAGTGTTAAAACTGTCGTCTTCTGGAATGTTACGCCGTGTAGTTTGGCATTTAATTTCACAAAATGCCACGGTTTTAACACACCACCACAGCGTGCACGATTTCTGACTGGTTTACAGCAGAAAAGTGATTTAAGCAAACGGATCAGCAAGAAAATAACGCTCATGGCACACGTGACTCATTATGGCTAAGGATCCGCTATTTTAACTGATAATTTCGTGGTTTCTTCAGCAATTCCGGTAAAACAGAGTAGGTCACTACCGCTGCCTCTTCTCTGATTACTGACATTCGCAATCGTTCCTACAAAATTCATTCCACGCTACGCAATTTCATCGCTCGAAACAGCGTCATGTAATAACGTTGTATCGAGCGAGGAAATTAAAGAAAGAATAGCAGCAGGAAATAGGGCATTCCATGTTCACAAAAAAAACTATTTTCTTCAAAATTAATAATCCGAAACGTCGAACTACAACTTTAAAAGACGTTAATTTGCCCAACAGTAACACTATCATCACTTATTCATTATCGGCGGTTTCGACGTTTAGTCTATGAAATATGACGTGTTAACCTCCACCTATACAGAAGGTATTGATACGTTCATAAATGAAGACCTGTTTTTCCAAAGTCGGTATCATAAAACAGTCATATAAATAACGGTGCTCTGTGTTGCCACAGCAGTCTGCAAATCACGGAGTGCTCAGGGTCTGCTCTTCTTCTAGCAGTCAGTGATTTATACCGCACGTTATGGTTGGCATGGCAACCTGAAACAGTGAGGCGCTCGACGCAGCAGGAGCTGGGTAGATTCCATGTTCAGCATTCACGTCACAGAAATCTCTACGTTCAAAGAGTCACTAACTGATAAACACAAATATTTTATTTGATACAGACTATAAATTCTTAAGCCGCAGCATTATAAGGGACTCATTTCGGTAAGGGCAGTTGGATAGACAGTGTTTTACTTAATGACACTGTTCTAAGTACAGACACTCCCTCGACTTGCGTAACAATTACGTTCCAAATGATCCGGTGCAAACGAATTTTGCGCAGGTCGAAACTGAATATACTAATGGTTAATTATACATGGAGCCCAGTTGAAATCCGAAATCCAGTTCACTGGAACCTAGAGCGGCCACAATAGAACCGCCTGTGTTATCGCCAAGCAGTATTCTTCTGCCAGGTTTATCTCAATTCGCTTTAATTTCCTCATGGAAAATTAAAAAAAAAAGTGTTTTTAAATTTGTTTACATTTTAAAACTGCTTATTTCTGGAACAGCGTAACTTGAAATTGCATAAGACGTAGAGTGCCTTTACAAAGGTTATGTATTACTGAATTACGTTATGGGACAACAGGTTTGGTTAATCTGAAAGGACCGAGGAGGGGAAGGTCCATCGCCGAATTCGAGTTACTATCCCGAGCATCGCATGAAGATACTGAGGAAAACCAAGATGACGCGTCCGGGATGAGATTGTAACTTGGCATATCTGGAATCAAATATAAAAGGTGGCCGCTTCAGAGAACTTTCAATGTACTTCGCTGTGGGAAAGGCGAGAAGATTAATTAGCTACAACAAGACATTATATTACGTACATTTGCACGTTGTGGGCGTAGTTTCGCACCTACGAGGACTCCAGAGCACAAGTATTCGCCTGCAATATTATGGATTGTATTTTGATAGCAGGAATCTTAAATGGACTTCTCTTTTAACGCAAGAGTCGTGAAGACACTGTACCAATAGACAGCCGTATTTACAACGTTACTAGCCACTTCCCTGTCGTATGAAGACAGGCCACAATATTCACGCGCTACTCCACCGGGGCACAATAGCAACAGAAACATTTCTAACGTCACGTACAAAAGAGAATTTATAGTAACAGAGAGCGTGCTAAGATTTGACCGCAACAACGAAATGGGGTACGTGCCACGCCCAAACAAATCCCTATGGTAACCATGGTTACCGCTGTGTGACTCACTCACTGGATCTTTCACACAAGTGAAATAACGCCTATGCAGTTGTAGTCCCTCAGCACACTCTATGTTGGAGATGAACGCAGATATACATGATTGGATGTGCCGAAAACTCCCAAATATATATCAGACAGTTTGGGGACGACTGCGTGTCTCCGATACCAGCGATGAGGTCCAGAAGCTATTATTTCCAAAACCGTATTAGTATTTCTACAAATAAACTGGATTTCCTCTGATCATTCTGCTACGTCTCCACATTCATTCATCGTCTGAAGATTTCCACAAGACTGAGCGGTCTGCACGTTCATAACTTTCACCTCCTGAAGCTCGTTTATTATCGGACCGGCAGCATCCGCATTATGTGTACGGCCCACTTGAGGTCAGAGACGTCACATTCGTACGCCCTGGCCCTCGCTCACAAAATAATGTCACGGTACAAAGCCTGGAAACTAAAAAGAAAACAACGGAAAGCAAAGTCCATCAGGATAAACAAGATCAACTGGTGTTGTATTTCGCAAACGCAAGGTGATCCTTTATAACACACGGCCATATAGTCTCGGAACATTAAAACTAAAGCACATCAAATGTACAGACTGTAGCTGGTAAATACAGCACTTCATGTAACAGCTGAATAACCTGCATGTTCGTGTTCTATTCCTAATAAAACGCATAATAAATTTCTCTGCCACTCAACCATCTTAACTGCCATTTGCTAGTATGATTTTGTCAATAACCCATCACAATTAAGGTAAAGGGTATATACGATGCCTACGATGCGTAAAAATTTCAGCTGTGAAAGAGAAGTGTGAATGAATATTCCTAAACAAGACAAGGTGCAAATCAATGATCATTATACTAACCTGATTTCGAAAAAGATTAGCTTGTCTGTCTAGGTTTATATAATCCTCTGTCGAGAAGAATAATTTGCTGCCTGTCTGTGCAATGTAACTCTTAATCTCTATGATTCAAATAAACATTTAACTTAACAGATAGTTAAAATAACCCAGTCGTTCAAAGCATAAAAACCACAAAGATTCCACGCTCTTTGTCATTAGAACTTCTGCATTTAGCTCATGGATTGTATTTATGGGTTTCGTAGAATTAAAAAAATGCACAGCGATTAGTTAAATAAACATCATTTACTAATTTAGCCGTCCAGTGGACACGCAGTGTGTTGTCTGAGATGCGAGATCTCACTCTGTGTATGTGTGTGTGTATGTATGTATGTATGTATATATGTATGTACGTACGTAAGTATGTTTGTATGTATGTATGTATGTGTGTGTGTGTGTATGTATGTATGTATGTATGTGTGTGTGTGTATGTATGTATGTACGTAAGTACGTACGTATGTATGTTTGTATATATTATGTTTGTATTATGTATGTATATATGTATGTATGTATGCATATAGATCATATTCATGTTTCTGGAAGTAACTTCGTTATATTCCCAAAGCAGTTCAACATGAACGACTGACAGCTGTGTGCAGTAACACATCTGTATGTAGTAAACAACAGCGGTATGTACTAACACAACATCTGTATGTAGTAACACAAACCACAGCTCTGAATGAAGACCACTACTCTTTTTCCGAACATTTTTCCACATTGTAGGTACACATTTAAAGAAAAAGAAAGAAAAGTAATTCGTCACTGCCAATGTGAAGAGAATAGAACATGTGAAGTGTGTTAACAATTCAGGTATTATGGGATATGACGTTCTATTTGTGTGTGTGTGTGTGTGCTTTTCCTCACCATCGACACAACATCACATCTCAGAAGAACTGAATCTTCAGAAAACCCCGCTTAATGGGAAGTCTTGTACTGAGGCACTTAGCTCGACAACAGTCGTTATTTGCAATAACATGCCTACGTGCAGAACATTAAACTCAGGGCGAGTAATGTTCGAAAAGTCACAAAAAAATGCAATTGAAAAGTATGTAGAAGCCACTGGTGTATACATGATCACTTTTGCTATTAATAAGTTTAGTCAATATTCTGTTACTACTAAAATTTGCAACTTTCGCACGGCGTAAGAGATCAAACCCCACACCCGTGCTACGTTTAACATCCATAAATACTCTCTGAAATTCAGAGCTGAGTAATTTTAAAAGGAAGCAGGAGACGGCAGGACTAGTAACCATGCCTACGAAATATTCCCCATTATTTCCCGTATTCTAATCCACATCATTTCTCTCTCTATTCTGACTCCACTTCGGTTGTTCTTTTCCCAGTTTTCCTCCCACTGTAACATCATAACCACGTTAGCAACTGGAAATTTCATCACGCCTCCCACCAAATGCTATGTAATTCTATATATGAACATATCATACAAAAAAAAAAGATACAGCTTTGAAATTTGCTGGGGGAGACAAATAATGCTAGTCCATTTCCTATTATTTGTTTCAAATAGCTGTGATTTGACTTTTAGCTCTGTAGCAGCCGTGAGGTTACTTACAATACAAGCTTTGTGCTTTGTGGAAAGAAAATTAATTGGAGATGGATGTTCGGATTCTCTGTGGATCGCACCGTGCAACAGGAGAAGTAATGGTACAGAGAGATGGGAACGTCTCATTAATGTGTAAAGTGTTAATGACATCAACTTCAGAATTTGACGATAATAAATTTTATTTGAATCAGCTCCCACTGATTTCAGTCTTTCCACTGACAGCTGATTATCAAGTTATGCCGAAATTACTGCACTAAAATTCCAGGTGGAAAATCTTCAACCTGTTTGTGCCTCAGAAATTTAATAAATTTTCAAAATTTTGGCAGTTACATGTTATAAAATAAAAAAAAAATATATTGGTAAGTTTACGATTAAGTTTCTATACCAAAATAAGACCAAGAAAAAAAGGGGAAATATGCATATTGAAGGCAAAAAAAGCAAGAGCTTTACATTTGTTTGCGGAGACAAGAGAAATAGAAATTCGTAAATTAACTTTTCCTATATAACGGAGATAAGCACAGAATAAAGTAAGACTCAAGGCTTCTGGGATGTTACGCCGTGTCGACTGGTACAAGTGGTTCTCATAAGCATCCATATTTTAACCATTTGCTTTTCTAGGTCTTGGAATCCAAAATACCGGAACAGTAATGCATCTCCCTTCATAAGAGTTCTTAAATTTCTTAACATTTAAAGAACAATAGTCCCAACAAACACAAAACATTTTTTCTTGTTCAGCATGCTTTTTTCTCCATAACGTACGCATGATACTGTATTAAAACAAGACAGCTGTAATGGAAAGCATAAGGATTTGTGTTAATATTTCGCTCGAACTGCACAGCATGTATTAGATAGTGTAAACTTATTCAAAGCCAAACACAATATTTTCCACTAAACCAAGGAGCAGCACAGGCCCCCCCCCCCATGTATTTCAGCACTTCCAAGATCAAAATTACATGTTTACTTTCTGTTCCAATCTTCGTTCATTGTCTTTGAAGCCGTCAGCACCATATAGTTCAGGATTTTGTGGAGCGCAGGAACTATCTTGATGCCGCCTGTGGACTGAATCCCCGCAACAAAAGAGTGAAATTGAAAATTCTGATACTTTTCTCTTCAGAGCTCCCGATTTCCGGGAGACCACAGACTTTATTCCCAGATTCCAAGACTTCGCCCTCTTGTTCTTATGATAAGGGCAACAAGAATATGAACATGAATATACAGCATTTTTGGAATAATACGGACAGGTTAGAGCCTAAATAGTTGGAAGGAAAACAGTTCTAGCGCTTCTCTGCCCACCAAAATATTCTCATGTCCTGGCGCGAGGACTCAAACCGGGGCTGCTGCTGTCCAAGGCCCGTGACTAACCGTCCAAGGCACAGCATGGTCCTAAGACTGCAACTGGGAAACAATGTGACAGCGCTCCTTTGTGCAATGCTACCCGACATCCGAAAGAGAACAGTTTTTTTCTAAGTTCCCAGGGTTCTATATTTATCAATGACATCCGGCTGCCATACATAAAACGTAAAAGGGAGGTATAAACCGTCAAAAAAAGTCCCTCATGCCTCTCCGGCCACAATATTTACAGAAAATAAAGCCCCCCCCCCAAAAAAAAGAGGTGCAACAAAGACGAAATAAAATTTCTATAGACCAAAAACAAAACCTTAATTAGCAATTTTATAACTTCTATTTATACGAAGACAGTACGTGGCACAGGTTATGGGTTTACATAAAAAACAACACCGATTTTTGTCCAGAAGTATCATTTTAATGTATTGTATTTAGTTGTCTTTCTTCATGTGTATTTAATTGCCTGATGAATGTTTCTCTCTAAAGCCGAAACACGTAGCCAGCAACAAAATTGATATAGACTGAGTTGTGTTTGACGGTGTGTACTTCCCTGTTACTTTCCATATATCAAACAACAAATGCACCCAATAAAATACAATAAAATACAAACCAAAAATACAATTCCTAGTAATTTTTAACTACTACATGTTTCGGCAACGGAGCGCAATCCTCAGGGGGTCTACTGAAACAAAGGAACACAAGTCCAAGTCGTCAATACTGGAGTAGCGTGTCGCACTTCTGTTCCTTTATTTTGGCATTGCACTCCGGTGTCGAAACATGTAGGAGTTGACACCCGATTTGTATTTTCTTATATTATATTGACAGCATTCAATGGTTGACATATTGCATATAAGAAAATGCACGGTGTGGGTAACACAAAATTCGCTTTCACTGTTCCCAGGGTTCGCCGGTTTGTCCCCTTCTAATTATAGCAGTAGGGTAAGGTTGCCTTCGATAGACCAGTTAAGCATTAAATAAAGTGAAATGCCAACTTGATGCAACTAGGTAATTTTATTGATGTATTCTTTGCTCGACATGTCGTGTGTACGGTGCGGATGGTGCCGTGCGACTCGCACGGGACCATCCGCACCGTACACACGACCTACGCAGCGGCTCTCAAGACCACCACCCATCCACAAACTCGGTGCAGAAAACCATATGCTGCAACTAAACATCTAATGCTCCTGATGATGGGTGTATGTACCCGAAACATGTCGAGCTAAGAATACACCAATAAAATTACCTAGTTGCATTAAGCTGGCATTTCACTTTATTTCATGAGGAAGTTGCATGGTCAAACAACCCTCAGTTTAGCATTATTGACAAAAATAAAGCAATGTGTTACGTACAGACACAATACAAATATTGCTTTTAAATACCTTGCTCTGTTTCTACTAGGAAACCAAATTTCGCGAATGTAACTCATCGATAACTGTTCGAAAAAAATATGTTATTAAACTGTGCACCTGGTACATTCATAGCACTAGTGTGCCAAGAATTAACCACACTGTTTCCATCAATAGATCAAATGCGTAACATAGGAAAATGTAGGTTTACAGTGCAGTAATGTATTATATTATATAAAACTAGATTCTTTACAGACGTAGCTGTTCTCTGAGTGGAATAAGAAAAATTCCTGGCAGTGCCCCACCGTTTAAGTCCTCACATGTTCTTGCCGCTCTGTATTCACCATAGGAGGTGCACAGCAACCAGCAGCGGTAATAGAGCAGACAGTTGTTGTAGTGGTTGCTCTCTGCGCACTTCAAAATGTACGATGTGACATTTCTTCAATATCACTTTTCCGTTTTTTTCCCCTAAAATGTTGTTCACGCACTTTCATCAATGTTATAAACATAAATTATAATACAATTACATTAGGTTAATAATTTCTTTCAAGCAAATTGAAGAGTCCACTTATACTGCTCTTAATGAAACCTGTTGCCCCGGACTTCTTGTAGCATGTGGCTGCATCAGACAGTTATGGTTATCGAATTGTGAATCCACAGTATCATTTCGTTCGAGCGGTATCTGTCTTGATTCGGTGCGTAAGAAAATTGATTTCACCAACTTTAAAAGCCAGGCTTTGTGAATAGATGGTTATATAAAACACCTATTGTTCCAATTCCAAAACGGTTAACCAATTCCACTTGGGCAATAACTTGAATATTTTCCAACAGCAAAATAATTTTTCCCATCTAAGAGTCTCTTAAGGTGTATATTCGGATAGGATAGGGAAATGGTAATGCATTTAAACCAGTATCGCCGTTTCCAAGTGCTTCAAGAGTTATCTCCATATTTTAAGGTTCACACCTTCCGTATTTAACAACTTCTAGCATCTTACAACCGCAGCTGACAATTTATTTTTCAGTGGGCTTGCATGAAAAGATTATCGCTTGAAAACCCATGTTAGCTGCATTTAATTATTGAAGAAGACCTAAATACAGGCATAGAAACATTAGCATGTAAATAAGAGATGGAAAACTATGTAGAGTACTGGCAATTTAATTTGTAACAGAATGCACTGTTCCATGAACGGTCCACCGGTCTATTGATGAATTCCTGTTATGGTCCATCGACAGCTACTCCGCCATTTTTTGTTTTCGAAGCTTCCGATGTTCCACGGAAACTGGAAAATGCGAAAACTGGTACATTAAACTACACAGTAGAGGTTGAAGAAATCCAACGAGATGCAACAGTACGCAGATATGTATTTACTGCTAAATTACTCTACATACTTCGGGCGACCATCGCGCCCATCATCAGGAGTACACAAAACTGTAGTTGCGGGCTCTCGTACAGATCAAACTATCTGGGGAGCAAGCTTCTTCAAACGTGACCAAATAAATCCTTATTTGGTCACGTTTGAAGAAGCTTGCTCCCCAGATAGTATGATCTGTACCAGAGGCTGCAACTACAGTTTTATGTACTCCTGATGATG
>Ga0123352_10009006_pt1 | contig 15589 bp, 14 predicted proteins | sample TergutLab28metaG_FD_89700 | JGI IMG/M metagenome (GOLD analysis project Ga0123352, IMG submission 89700) | Labiotermes labralis P1 segment gut microbial communities from Petit-Saut dam, French Guiana - Lab288 P1 | ecosystem: Host-associated > Arthropoda: Insects > Digestive system > Gut ... | reverse complement strand
ATAGCTATACCTCTACTCCCCTCAGTGCCTGTACAGTATAGCTATACCTCTACTCCCCTCAGTGCCTGTACAGTATAGCTATACCTCTACTCCCCTCAGTGCCTGTACAGTGTAGCTATACCTGTACTCCCCTCAGTGCCTGTACAGTGTAGCTATACCTCTACTCCCCTCAGTGCCTGTACAGTGTAGCTATACCTGTACTCCCCTCAGTGCCTGTACAGTGTAGCTATACCTCTACTCCCCTCAGTGCCTGTACAGTGTAGCTGTACCTCTACTCCCCTCAGTGCCTGTACAGTATAGCTATACCTCTACTCCCCCTATGAACCATACAGCCTGTACAGATCCTCAGTGGCTGTACAGTATAGCTATACCTCTACACCCCCTATGAACCATACAGCCTGTACAGAGCCTCAGTGCCTGTAAAGTATAGCTATACCTCTACTCCCCCTATGGACCATACAGCCTGTACAGAGCCTCAGTACCTGTACAGTATAGCTATACCTCTACTCCCCTCAGTGTCTGTACAAGGGTGCACTTTACCTTTTTACTTAATATGGGATAACATACGATTTTTAAATGCATTAAAATATATTACATTGGTACAAGATGTAACTGTTTTTATAGTCTGTGATGTATTGAAGTTTTGTTTAAATTTTGTAATAAAAGCTTTTATAAGAAACTTTAAAAGCTTGTATTTAAAAAACGTTTATAAAAAACTTCCATATGAAACTTAAAATGAATGTATTAGGCAAGAAGTGGGAGCACAGAACATAGTAAAGGAAATAAAACAGTACCATTTAAAGTGGCTACAACATGTACAGAGGATGGACACAAACAGACTACCAAAACAAGCACTACAATATAAACCAAAAGGACGAAGGAACATAGTACGACCGAGGAAGAGATGGAGGGACCAACTGCATCTTGAGGATCAAGGAACAGGAAACACACCTAACCCTTCAGGAACATGATGATGATGATGATGACATAACTTCATTACATCACAGACTACAAAAACAATTTCATCTTATACCGTTGTAATACACTTGTATTGTAATACATTTGTAAGTCATGTGAGGTCCCATATTATGTGCACATTACTTGCACTGCATGTTGCTGTAGTCAAAGTTTTATACAGATTGTCTGGATTGTCTGATGGTCAGGTGATCCAAACGTGTAATCATCAAGGTAAAAATAAAATAATATATATACGTGTACACTGAAACCGGAAACTCTTTTGCTGTCTCTTAATTTAAAATCACAAAGGGATGTCTTCCTTTTTTTTTAGAAAAAAAAAAACAACTTGTAGTTTAGATATGGATGCCTTTTTAAAGTACGGTACCGTAAGTAAGGGTGCACTTATGGGGGGAGTGACTTAGTGACTTGTTTATTTCTGAGTAACCTGAATGTTGGATAGTGGTTAAGGATTTCGAATTTATTATCTTTCAGGATGCCAGTTGTAACACTGGGGCTTCACATATTCATGGCACTGATTTATGACCTGGACAGCCCTGATCCAAGTCGAAATCGCTACCTGGTGATGCTAGAGGCAATACTGTGGAATATTGGACTCCAGGGTTGTGTTCAACCACTTGCTGCCTTGTTTGTAGCTTTTGTGTTGTGTCCTGTTATTTCTCTGACAGTTTTAACAGGTGAGCTTCATTCTCTGTTTGTAGTTGTAGGGCTGAGTCCTGTCTAAGATTGTCAGCTGTCATATTCAATATTGTACAGACTTAGAATGTGGTCTCTGCATCAATACAAAGGTTCTTAATGGGTGTGTCATAACCCAAAATGGGTCACCATGCTGTTGGGGGTGGGTTGCCATCATCATCTATAGTAACTTGAAGTTTCGTCCTTTGTAAGCACACGGATTGTAGTGTGCTGATTGTACAACAGTAGATCAACCTGAAATGAATGGCAGGTTGTGGGTGTGACCCTGAGTGAATGTGAGTGTGTTCTGATACCTTCGAGAGTCCCCATTGCGCCTGCTGCCGATTCCTTCCGTCTGTCCATTCCCCCTTTGTGACTTGTCAAGAACATTCTCTAATGAAATGTAAATAGACCCCCCCCTTTGCCACGCACTAATTTGGGTGTTAATTGTTCAAATTCACTGAGCTTGACGATTATTTCAGAATAAGTATTTTTATATTGTGTGGTTTTGCGAATGACTGTGGCTGCACCTGTTTTCGAGTGGTGAATGGAATGTGATTTTGTTATTAACCTTTAAACGACCTACAATTATGTATGTGAACGCACATTAAAATGCACCTCTCGAGTTTAATTCTATATTTTTAGACAATGAGGAAATTTACTGCATTTTTAAGACCTGCTGTGTAATCTCAGTGTTATTGTCCATGAAATGCTGTTTATTTCACCATTTTTATCTTTTTTGTTCATGGTTTTCATAAAGTTAAGTAAAGTTCACCCCAGAACAGGCCATGAAGGCCCAGAGGGGGAGTAGAGGTATAGCTCTGCTCTTTTCTTAACCTCAGCACTAGGTGGGGGTGGGTGGTCAATGCCACGCCCCAGCTGCTTTGCGCCCGGGAAAGACCCGGTACCCATTGTACAGGAGGCTGGGTGGGCCCCAGGGCCGGTCTGGACAGGTGCGGAAAATCTTGCCCCAGCTCATAGCGAGTCACTATACCGACAAAATTTTTACAACACATTTGTACAAAAATAAATTGGAATCTTACCATGTTATCTGAACACAAGGTGTACAGGAACACAAGGTGTACAGGAACACAAGGTGTACAGGAACTCCGGAAAGCTTATTCAAAGTGGATCATTGTTGGATAACTCTTAAAACTTCCATCCAAACAAAACAAGGTTCAAAATCACGGACTATTGTTTAGACATTCCGTATTACACTGGATACTGCCAGTGAAATTTCAAAGTATTGTGTTTCTTAATATAAGTCACTTACTTCCCCTTCAAACAGTTTGTGATCAGGAAATTGGTTGCACGGTGTATAGAGTGATTTATGCAAATCGTCCTCTATTGTGAATATCAATGTTACTGGACCTTTGTGTGAAAGAAACACTTTTTTTAAACAAAAGGGCAGGACAGGGTCCTACAAATAGTCAGTTGGTAACAAAAGGTGACAGTTGCCCTTACTATTACTCTTTTGTTGTTCATTTTCATTATTATTATTATTATTGTTGTTTTTGTGTTTGTTGTCGTCATCATCGTCAAATGGCTGTTCAGGATCAGTCTAGTGTTAATAAACACTTCTGTATTTTGTATGAATTTTTGGACTAACCATGGAGATTGGCTATCCCTATTGACTCATTTTCTTTCATTCAAAGAAATGCTTATTTGTTACCTTCATTTGGATTGCAACATTTTTTTTGACTTCCCATTTATATTCATTTTCCAGTTAAGCACCACATAATTTTGCATTTGAGAAACCAGTGTTATTAACTGTGAAGTATAAAGAAGAATGTTATGTAATGGGTTTGTACAGCTGTCACACTCTAGACTTGTACTCAGGAAACGCAGGTTGGAATCTTAACCTGATCATTGGCTATCTTCATTAATGAGTTTATTGTCTTCCTCATTTCTTCCAGTAATTGTCAGATCATACCTCATTTAGACCCGCACTCTTTCTGTCCAAACGATTTGCAATTATTCATTCATGAATCCATCCAACATTCAGTATATATAGTCTGGTTCACTGACAGCACTGTGCAGGAACCCACATAAAGAAACAAAAATATCACAAAACAGATCATCACGAGAGAGATAGAGAGAGTGCGTGTGTGTGTGTGTGTGTGTGTGTGTGTGTGTGTGTTGCATGGTAAACCAGGATGCTTCAGTCATCCCATTTATTTAAAACAGTGTACAAATGTTTGCCTTAACAGTAGTACTGTAATTGACTACTACCATGTATCTTGTATCTGTTGGCAGATATTGGCTTAACAATAAAACACATGTCCCTCCCAGTTATCCAGTCACATTGTCTCCAAGTCATCAATATTTATCCCAGACATACTCCCCCTTCCCACTTGCATGACACTGTACACATTCAACCCATCCCTGTTATCATCCACCGACTTAGAGCCAAATTTTTTGCTCACTGTCCCTTGCACCCTAACCCCCTGGTCCAACAAATTGGAAATAATACTTTAGCCGACCTGACTACTAGTACAAGAAATACAAACGTAGATGACTGAAGCACAATCTGCTGTAATTAGCTCACAGATAGTCACAGTGGGGTTTTTTTTGGTGGGGTGGGGAGGGGAGGCTACTTGTTCACTGCTGTTATTTATATTCACTTTCATTTCACTTTTGTCATTGTGTAAATATTTATTAAGATTGGTTAGGGGAACAATTTTATTATTTGTCCTGAAACATGCTGTATGTACTGTCTTTGCAATAAATCTTTAAAAAAAAAAAAAGATTGAACATGTAGCTGATGCATTTTTATTTTATTTTGTTAAATGTTGTGTCGACTGAAATGATTTTTACTGCTCACCCAATATTGTGCGGGTGATAAGATCAAGAAGAATGAGATGGGCTGGGCATGTGGTGCGTGTGGGTGAGGAGAGGGGGGTGTATAGGGTCTTGGTGGGGAAACCGGAGGGAAGGAGACCACTGGGGAGACCTAGGTGTAGATGGGTGAATAATATTAGGATGGATCACCAGGAGGTGGGATGTGGGTATATGGACTGGGTTGGGCTGGCTCAGGATAGAGACAGGTGGCGGACGCTTGTGAGTGCGGTAATGAATCTTCAGGTTCCGTGAAATGCGGGGAATTTCTTGACTAGCTGCAAACCAGTTAGCTTCTCAATAAGGACTCTGCACCATGGAGTGAGTAAGTAAGTAAGTAAGTATGTGTCGACTGAAGCACCCTCATTTTAAAAAAAATGTGAATGACTGCATTAGATAAAGGAAAAGTGTTTTAAAGACAGTGAAAGTATGACTTGTTTAATGTGTGAAGCAAAAGAAAAGAATATCTTGGATAGAAAGTTCTGACGTTGAATGTTGCCATGAGCCAGTGTAACAGTACCATTGTTTGCAGTGGGAGTGTTGCGGTACTGGCTTCGACTGGTATGGGATGCAGCTACGTTCCACCTGTTGATAAAGAAACGCGGTAGAGTCCCAGCTAGTGACAGCCTGGTTGTTAAGCGAATAGCTGGGCCAGGTTTGGCATCCAACTACTTCTACCAGGCAAGTCTTCATCTACAGATTTTTATGTTTGTTCATTTTCTTTGTATGTTTTTATGTATTCTTAGAGCCCAATGCAAGAAATGAGTGAGTAATGAGGACAGAGTGGCAAGAGGAACTCTGTAGACACCTCAGCTGCTAATTCTGTTTGTGCAACATTTCTGGTCTAGGGAATTGAGAACTGGGAGCAAGGTAGTACTGCATGCAACAAAAATCAAGTGCATGCATTTTTCTAAGTCTGAGGCCAGAAGTGATGAAAGCATACAGCAACCATCATAATTACAGTCATCTGTTAATTTCCCTGTCTTTGATAGTCTTTTTTTCCAATTTGATGCACAAATTCTTTATTTTAATATTTTTATTGCATTCCTCTACATGTTTCGAGCACTATTGTGCTCATTTTCAGGAGGACAAATTGTATTAGTACAGCATCTGGTATTGTCACTCTCTGTAGATGACTGTTCAGTACACAGGTAACGAGAGTCCTCTGGTAACCTGTGTACTGAACAGTCACCTAAAGAGGGTGACGATACCAGATGCTGTACTAATACAATTGTCCTCCTGAAGATGAGCACAAAAGTGCTCAAAACTTGCAGATGAGTATAATAAATGTATTAAAATAAAGAATTTGTGCATCGAGTTGATAAAAACGACTATCATTATATTAGGGTGCACGGTCAACAATATATAAAAATTCCCTGTCTTTGTCTGAATGGCTTTTCTCTGCCTTCACTTCATTAAAGTTACCCATACCAAATATCTGTTAACCAGATACCAGTATGACCACCTGATTGGAAGACTGACACAGACCAAGTTCAGTCATTTTCAAACATTTGGGACTGTGTTCTGTAACAAAACACAGGTAGAGACAAAATTGCTGCTAGACTGAAAACATTTCCATGAAAATTGTTTGTTCATCTTGCACGGAAAGTGGGCTTGTCTTCATCATCTGGATGTAATGCAACAAAATTGCTGCATTTATATCCATATAAGATGACAGTGGTTCATGAGCTGTATGACACAGACTATGAAACAAGAGGGAATTTTGTGAACTGGTACTTCCCTGTGGTGCATGATGGAGAAATATACTCCACAGTTCTGTTTAGTGCTGCCACTTAGTTTAATCTCACTGGGTATGAGAACTCTGTGAATAACATTGGTTGGCAGAAAATATGGAGGGCCATTACATGATGCTAAGGTTGGTGTTTGGTGTGCTGTGAGTGTAACTATAATTATTGGTCCTGTGTTTTTTGTTGGACTGTAAATTAACACTGACATGAATTTAATAATTGTCCAACAAGATGCAACTTATTCAATTTATTACATTTCTGTAGGCAGCTCTACATGTTTCGGGTGTTGACACCCATCATCAGGAGCTGGTACAGCTGTAATTACGGCTTCTGGTATTGATTAACCGTACCTACCTACCTACCATACAATACACATGAATCAGTTCCAACTCAACAACGAGAGCACATGGTAGTAGATCTGGTTAATCAATACCAGAAGCTGTAATTACAGCTGTACCAGCTCCTGATGATGGGTGTCAACACTTGAAACATGTAGAGCTGCCTACAGAAATGTAATAAACTGAATAAGTTGCATCTTGTTGGACAAACATTAAATCCAATTCAAGATGCACGGACCCATGTATGTAAAAATTAACACTGACATGTTAGATATTCCAGCACTAATCTTTGATCACCTGTCCAGTAAGAGAATGTATGCCTTTTTGCAGCAACGCTCATACAGCAAACATTTCCATGCATTCACTATGTGAATAAAACTCACAAGTGCATATGAAGATATGTGAATTAATTCTGATAGCGAAGCATAAGCACATGGTCTTGAAGTATTTAAAATTTCCATGCATTGTTTAGAGAGTGTTATTGGTGAAAGAATAGTACACCAGGGATTTTAACCTACATGTTTGCCAAATCTGAACCCATTCACTTCTATTTAAAGGATACAATGTACGTAGGTTTTTTGGAAAGTAAGTACCTTCTGCGCATATCTCTCGTGCATCCTCAAGACTGTCACTTTGCACGTGTGCATTGACTTCCTCTATCAATTGAGAATTCACGGATGCCATTTCATGAAATTCGTGTTATGTTTATGTTTGTTCCTGTGCGTTAAACATGTTTAAGACAATTGAAGGGGCCGCCGACTGAAATATGGTCTGTAATTCGTGTTTTGAACGCTAGGAATGTGGTACCAAGTGAGATTCATCACCAGATGTGCCAAGTGTATGGTGACAATGTGATGAGTGATGTCGTGGTTAGGATATGGGTTCGGATGTTCAATGAAGGACAAGAGAACATGCACGATGAGGCATGAAGTGGGCATCCATCTTTGGTGAATGATGATTTGGTGTGTAAGGTCAACGAAAGAGTGCGTGACGACAGACGTTTCACAATTTCTGATCTGTCCCTGCACATTCCTCACATTTCAAAGACTCTATGACATGTCAGTAGTGGCTAACATCGCAGGAGGTCACATTCTATGAGGAGGGTATACAAAAACTTGTGCCCCACTATGGTAAGTGCCTCAATAATGGCGGCGAATATGTGGAAATATAGTTTGAAAAATGTAGAATCTGATAACAATAAAATTTTATACGAAACCTTACTCGATATTTTTTTACAGCGAAATGGTACTTACTGTCTGAATAAGCCTCGTATAGTAATAACTCTTGCACTAAAGACATCTGGGGGGGGAGTAAGGGGGGGAAATCTTTGAGGATGTAATGCCTTCAGATTCATGGGCGGAATTTCATTGTGCAGTGTGTTTGTTGGGTGTGATGTGTGTCTGTGTTCTGTCTGAAGGAACCCATTTTTCTAGCATTCTCTTTAAATGACAGGTTTTCTGACAGCTTTGCGATCTGTCGGCAAACCTGTATGACATATACCATTGCTGTGTGTACAGTGAAAAACTCCTGATGATGGACAGAGGCACTGTCCGAAACATGTAGAGTTTTATTCCAAAAATAAATTTGAGAAATTAGTGCATCTAGTTGGTTTTATTATAAGAATGTAACCGTAATATTAACTGCAGTGCATAGAACTGAAACTTTCCAGCACCTTTTTCACTTTAACTATCAACCAACTAATGCACTTACATAAAATTTCACACAAAAACACTCAAAATCGCTCCAACATGCTCCGATCCTTAGATCATCCTCAGGGAGCTACGTTGTTCCTTGCTAAAGTTATTTTAAAAACATTCACAAATTAATTCCTTTATGTTAACAGGGTGTTGTGGCAGCATGTCATGTTGTGTAAGAGTACGTTGTTGGGGGTGCGTCTGGCTATATAGCCAGCCGCATTCTCAGCAGTGTACTCTTACACAACATGACATGCTGCCACAACACCCTGTTAACATAAAGGAATTAATTTGTGAATGTTTTTAAAATAACTTTAGCAAGGAACAACGTAGCGCCCTGAGGATGATCTAAGGATCGGAGCATGTTAGAGCAATTTTGAGTGTTTTTATATGAAATTTTATGTAAGTGCATTTGTTGGTTCATAGCTAAAGTGATTCTATGAAATGCACGGTGCAACAATAAGGATTTCAAGCACCTGCTTAATGTTTTAATCATGACGATATTTTGAAGCGACATTTCAGTTTTGAGGTCATTATTCTGATTCTACAGAGTTTGTTTTTTTCTGCATAACAAGGTTTAGTATACTTGCCTGCATGAAAGTCCTACTGACAGTTTGGAATTGAGTTCATTCATTGAAAAACTGAATACCGGTTGCTTTTAAAAAGAAATAAGGAAGACATTCTGATGTGGATACTTCGCAGATCCGACCCGAGCAGGCACTAGCGGCTTTTGAGGCCAAAATGGAATTTGATGAACTTGCTGCATATCAGCATAATATGGAACAGATGATACTGCAACCACAGAAGGATTTCAGGTTGGTTATCTTCGGTGTTTTAGAAAAGGTTTATGTGCTACTAAAGGCACCAGATGTTGGCTTCCAGACATTTCAGTCTGATGGAATTCAGCAGTTCATATTCCTGGCTACATAGTCCCATTAGTTACTGCTTTCACACTGACATTGCAATGGAAATATGTGCATGGCCGCCATGTTGTTCTACATTACTGTAATGTAAGCTGTTGTTCTGTAGTTATCTATTACTATTTGTATGTCAGAATCCTGCAGCACATTAAATGGGGCTAGTGTTTGACAAGTTTTTTGCACTCATTATATTTATTTGTTTCTGTAGAAAATCAAAATGTGTCAATTTGTGAAGAATAAAAACCAACTAGATGCTATTGATTATTTTATTGTACTTCTTATAGGCTCAACATGTTTCAGGTACTACTGTGCCCATCATCAGGAGCTCGCGACTATGATGTTGATTACCACATTGGTCGTTTTGTTCTTGGTTTGCTGTAGGTTGGAGGTTAGGTGCGGTTAGGCTGGAGTAGTCGTGCTTTAGCCTGCAGCCCGCACACTACTCCAGCCTAACTGCACCTAACCTCCAACATACAGCAAACCAAGAATGATACGACCAATGTGGTAATCAACATTATAGTCGCGAGCTCCTTATGATGGGCATAGTAGTGCCCGAAACATGTTGAGCCTGTAAGAAGTACAATAAAATAATAAGTGGCATCTAGTTGGTTTCTATTCTTCAGTTATCACAATGATGCATGGTCCAGCACACATCAAAACTGTGAATTTGTGTTGATTTCCATGGTCATGACATTAAGCCATATGTTGCTAGTCATTTGATCCAGAACTTGAAAGAACACATTTACATAGCATGGTGATCTTTCAAGCTTTCTTTTTTGCTTTATGATATACAAGTGGGCTCAACAGTGTTCTGAATTCTGTATGATTTGATTCTTTGATTATCATTGCATGAATCCAAATTTATCTTAAAATCAGATGCAAAAATGTTGCAGCTATATTGGGCTTGTATCTTATATGTGAAAATTTCTTGAGCAAGGTTGTCATGAGTGGGTTTTACTGTAGCTCCCTTATAACTCTGTCTACTGATTGCACCATCATCAGAAGCATTGCCGCAAGTTATTTGTTCAACCTTTGAATATTCTTGAATGATGATAAAGGTAAAAAGGTAAAGCAATCCCATGACAAGCCTGGACAGGCCCTGAGGGTTCCAGGAGGTTGAGGCTCCCAGATATCAAGACAGTCGCCACATGAAGGTGGTAAGGTTGTCAGCCTTACGCACTGGCCATCTTTACCCCCAGGAAATATTCCTGGTACACATTTCTGTCGGAGGCTGAGTCAACCCCAGGGCCATACTGCGGCCAGAAGGATTATGTCAATGAAAATTTCCAATGACCACAACCTCCCGACTTGTAGCGCAGTGCCTCAACCAACTGTGCCACTGCCGTACCCCTCTTGAATGATGATACTGTCATCAGATCTCGTCCCCATAAATGCTAGCATGATTTGCCGAGAAATAACAGTGTTTCACAGTGTTTGACGTGGTGAGTTCAGGGGGTGTAGGTCACCAGTTGTGAAGTATTTAGCCAGAATTTCAAGAATACTTAAAGCCGAGCGAGCAAGGTCTTCAGAATACGTTTCCATTCATGGCAGCGTTAACTGTCTGTATCCAGACTTGAAGGAACAGAAATAAAAGAGGACAGTGACAGGTTGTTTCTCCATGATATAATGACTTAGTACATTCATTGATATGAAATATTTCCTACTTCCACATTTTCAGCAATAACGTTTCTTCTTGCAGCCAGTTTGTGGAGGCATGTTTTGGTCCGTTCTCGGCCCAGCTTGCGAAAGTTGGGTCATACAGAGCGCTGGAGAAAGAAGCACAAGACCTTATAGGAGCACTCCATGAGAAACTTGAACGTCGACGAAGAGATTTGCAAACTGGGCTTGGAGTTGGTGTTAGGAGTAAGATTAAACTCACCACATTGGAGTTGAAAGTATGTTACATTTCAGTAGAATTAATATTTACTTACTTATTGGTGATAATCAGTGCAAATAGCTGTGCTGAAAAGAATGTGTTGTTGTTGTTGTTTTTGCCTGTTGTTGTTTTTGTCTCTTGTTGTTATCATTATCATCATCATCATCATCATCAAATTTCTCACTTCTCAGCTTTGGCTGGAAAATATTCACCTATCCTGGAATGTAGTTATTATTATTATTATTATTATTATTATTATTATGCATTTTTATGGATTTTTAACTTTCAAGTAGTTCTCTCGTGCTAATTTTGAGGAAAGGTTTTATAATTTTTTGTCATGTAGTTTTCTAGCTTTTATTATATTTCCTATTATTTTCCATTTTCGTGCTTTGTAGATTTTTACGAATATTTGTTTCGGAAGGTTTTCAGTGTAACTTGTTGGACAAGTGCTCGTGTATCCAGCTTCTAATCAAGAAGCATTGTCTTCAATCATGACAGCTTTCATTGTAGTTTTTCACACTTCCTTTGCATCAGAACTGAGATAGTGCTATACAGTATGCTATATTTCTACCCTTCAAATTAATCAGCTTGATTGGTTGATACAGTAATGGAATATTCAGCCAACTCAAGGTTTTCCATGCTGCAGTGTTTTGTGTTGCTTATGTTACATCAGGCCTTTGGTTTTCTTAGATTGCAATCCAACAAGGAGCACTGATGCTGGAGAGGTTCTACCCATCCCATGTCCTGCAGAGGCTTCCTATCCATGAGGAGGATTTTTGGGAATCAAAGGGATTGTCTGTGAATGACTGGGCTGGTTTAGCAGGTCTGATGTATGCAGACATCTTTAGTCTCGACTTCCTCACCCCTCTGGATGACACTGATACCAGATTCAGGTTGGAGGTGTGTAGCATTTCCTCTGTGGACTGTGGAATGTATTTTGTGTTTAATTGTTTCAAGTATCAGATAGTCTGAAAAATTTGAGGATTTTACAGTGACAAATACAGAAATTACTGTCTTGTTGTGTGATGCCATGCAGTTTTTGGAAGATACATTTCAACATTTTGGAGAAACCTGGTGCTTCCATCTCCAAAATGTCAGAGGAAACCATGCAGGATAGGGCCATGTCTTTTTTCCCCGCATCCCTTAGTCTTCTAGTTATTAACCGTAATCTTTTCTGAATTTCTGTTTGAATTCCACAATGTTTAGTTTCCATTCTGCCATTGAACCTTTTCATAGTGATGTAATATAACAGCAGCACTGTACGTTGTGTTAGTGACTTTTATCTGAATTACTGCCAGTTATCAAAATATACAATTTTTTTTTCTCACACTCGTACCGTGCAGCAGCATCTTGATATTATCAAAGTTTCATTTATTCACCAACTGATGCACCAGTGAGTTGTCTTAAAAACAACATTAAAATTTACATAAAAATTTACATTAAAACAGCTCCGACATGTTTCGGTGTTACAGTTACACCGTCATCAGGGAGCGCATTGATTTGTGCTTACTAAGGTTACATCGGTGTGCGGTTAATACGGTGGTGGTGTGGCTGCATATATTGGGTCCTTATTGGTGTCTGTATGTTGCACTGTTCGGCAGTAGACTGAGTTAGGGAATGTGTAGCTGGTTATGTGTAACTGTAACACCGGAACATGTCGGAACTGTTTTAATGTAAATTTTAATGTAAATTTTCACACTTGTACCGTGCATCTTGATATTATCAAAGTTTTATTTATTCACCAGCTGATGCACCAGTGAGTTGTCTTAAAGAAAACAATATTACAATTTACATTAAAACAGCTCCGACATGTTTCGGTGTTACAGTTAACACCGTCATCAGGGAGCGCATTGATTTGTGCTTACTACAGTTACAGTTGTTAAAACAGTCCATTAAAATACATCGGTGTGCGGTTAATACGGTGGTGGTGTGGCTGCATATATTGGGTCCTTATTGGTGTGTGTATGTTGTACTGTTCAGTAGTGGACAACTCACTAGTACATCAATTGGTGAATAAATAAAACTTCGATAATATCAAAATATACAATTGAAATTGGCACTTGATTTGGCAGCAGTTCTTCACATTTACATATGTTTCTTAAATTGCTGTTTTTTACATTCAGAAATATAAATAAAGAAGACAAAACTGTTTCAGTAAAATTCATTTTGTAGTGCTTCAGCACTCCCCATAATGGGTCCTTGTTTTGTGTGTTATATCAAATTATTAATGCCCTCTTAGCGTTCTGGATCGCAGGATGTGGTGGTACAATAAAACCATTCGTTTTACTACACTAGGTACAGTAAATAACCAGGTAGACATCCCATCCAGTGGCTGTAACAGTTATCTTGGTTGTGGTAGACACTTACCAGACTGCACAGCATCACATCTTGGATCATTATATGCATATACTGCTCTGAGAACCTCAAATATTGCTTCCCTTTGTTATCCCCTTATGAAGTCTTACGGTATTGTTCCACGGGTCATTATCATGTAGCCATGACCTTCTACCTTAAAATCTTCAATTTCTCTTCTCTGTTTATGAGCGTGGTTTTTGGAATTAGGAGGTTTTCTGTGGTGGTTTTTATTGACATTCAGGAAGGAATCCAGGTTTTGTGATTCCAGAGTATCTTAGGAATTTTGAAATTTTGATTGGACTTTACTTAATTCATGTATCTATTGCAGCTGAGTTATGACTGTGCAAGTGTATATTCTAAGTCTAGGTTTATTTTGATGTCCGGAAATTGGGGCTGATGCTTTCTGATAGGTCCACCAAAGTAGTTTTTCCTCTTTTCCACATCCCATGTAGAGTGAGAAATGTGGTTTTTTCTGCACCGAGATGATGTGCTATGTCTGAAATTTGTCCCGACTGTATCGTCTTCAGAATCATTTAAAATTTAATGTAGAACTCTTTAAAAAAAAAAATAAAATGCAGTTAGACTGACACGTAAATTGGACGTTTCCAGTTAACCTCAATTTTCGTTAGAACTCAAAACACGAATGGGAATATGAATATTAAGTAAGCTGTACTGGAATCATTGCACTGAGCTAATATCCGTCCCTAGACTTTGTAATTTAACAGACCCAGCAGGGTAGATTTATGCTTTCAGGTTTTTGTGGTGACTTCGTTTCCACGTTCTTTACTTAATGTTGGAAGTACAGCCAGCTCCCAAAACGTTGTGTTTAAAGAAAAAGACTTAATGACTGAAAAAGTCCAGTATATGTGTCAGTTTATTAAACACCTTTGTGACATACTTGAGACTAATGCAAATATTTCAACAGCCACATCAGCAGGTGGACTTGACAAGGTACACGGAGATGGTAAATGGAGCAGAACTGGGCACAGGGGGTCCCGATCTCTTGGGACCTGTATATGCTCCAAGAGGCAACATACAGGTCCATTCACCCTACCTGGAAGTATCAGCCTTTAATCCTCGTTGCAGAGCAGCTGCGACTGGTCGCAAGCAGGAGAAGAGAGGGTGGGTACCACTGAATACTCATAGTCCAGGTTATCGAGTTGACATTCATAATAATGTAATCCTGTAGTAATACAATTTGGTCCAGAATTGGCTGATGGTTTTTAAAGTGATGGCTGTTGAACAAATCATGCTTGGATTTATTCAAGTATCAGAATAGACATTATGCACAAAGAGATTACACATGGACATATCACTACTTAAAAACTGTGTCCTCCAAATGTGCATTGTCCCATGCAGTACACTGCTGTGGTCTCACTGTCAAGTTATCCATGATTTTCCATAGAAGTCCTAGGACAATAGCAGCATTCTGGTGTCAGTTGTGTGTCGGCTTTCCTCTCTTCGGTGGTGTGAGGAGGATGTTTAAAGTATCCCAACAAACAGCCTGGAGCTGTTAAGCCAGGTGACTGCAGTGGTCATGACATGTCACCAAATCCAGAGAAGATGTGGTTGGAGAATAACCTTTACAATACTGCCTTGCCATGCTGTTTTGGGCAGTGCGGGCTGCAGACTTGTCTTGTTGAAATGAGATTTCCTTCAGTCGTCTCTGATGCAACTTAGTTGTCAGTATTTACATGTAGTAGTCTAAGAATTGGGAACCGCGGTAGCATAGTGGTTAAGGTGCTGTGCTACAAATCGGAAGGTCACTGGTTCGATTCCAGATGGTGTCATTGGAATTTTTCATTGACATAATCCTTCCGATAGCACTATGGTCCTGGGGTTGACTCAGCCTCTTGACAGAAATGAGTACCAGGAGCATTTCCTGGGGGTAAAGGTGGCTGGTGTGTAGGACTGACAACCTTACAACCATCCTGTGCTGTTGTCATGTAATCTAGGAACCTTAACTTCCTGGAACCCTCTGGGCACCTCGGGCCTGTAATGGGACTGATTTACCTTTTTTTAATTTTAAGAATGACAGCACACCACAGGCATCTTCATCTTCGATGCCCCCCCCCCCCCCCCCCCCCCCCCCCCCCCCCCCCACACCCCCCCCCACCACTCACACACCAACCCCAGCCACACCCCCGCGACATCCCTATTTTTTCTCCGT
>Ga0123352_10009002_pt1 | contig 15592 bp, 5 predicted proteins | sample TergutLab28metaG_FD_89700 | JGI IMG/M metagenome (GOLD analysis project Ga0123352, IMG submission 89700) | Labiotermes labralis P1 segment gut microbial communities from Petit-Saut dam, French Guiana - Lab288 P1 | ecosystem: Host-associated > Arthropoda: Insects > Digestive system > Gut ... | reverse complement strand
TGGCTTTATGTCACTCCCAAGTTAGTTTGATGTTAAGTACAGATATTAACATTACAGAAACCAGATATTCCTGCCAGTTTTAATATGTATTTGGTAATCAATAAGTGTGTAACAGCTGTCAAAGTTTCAAACTTCTCTGGCCATTATCTCAGTAACCGTTCAACTTTGGACATAGGTGTTTCGGGTTATATCGGTATACTTTAACATAAGGAACACCCTCCCGAAGTCTGGCACATTCCTCCTGGGACACCCTGTATATATATATAGCCGGCGAACACAACAGTTCTTTAATGCGTTTATTAATAATGCTACATGTTTCGGTCTTTCTTTTGGACTATCATCAGGCAAAGGATATGTATTAAAACACAAGTACCTACACAAGTGAATATTTGAAATTTGAGAGCTCACAAATTTTACAGTCTTATTTCAATTTTAATGTTGCACTAAATTGTAAATATTTAACGCTTCTATGTACATTTTATTTTGTTAAAATAACTAATGTAAAATTCTTAAAGTTACTCAAAACTACTAAAAGTTGTGTTTCGTTAATAATGAAATTTTCACTTTCTCTGCTGTATGTAGCTTTTGGCGAACGTGACTCCCCTTGTACCTAGTCTTTCAAAAAATATGTATAAGCCACTGTACGTAGCACAGGAAATTTACACATTTTTAATGTGATTTAGTTACGCCTGCTTATTACATAGTTAGGTACAGGATACCCACAGGCAGCAGTATTTATGGTTTGTTATATCCGACATTTATACGCTTCATCGCTACTAGGAAAAGTTTGATAAATTTATTACAACCATAATAACAGCGAATAATAACAAGTCCTGTTAGTCACAACTCGGAAACATTCTGCACTGGTACCACTACAAATATGATCGGACAACTAGGTACAGGAAACATGTATCATTTTCAGATATCGGTCTTGTTTTACTCTCCCTACTTCAAATATGCATGGATGAGTAATAATAATAATAATTGTATCCTGATACCAAACTGACGTTATGGAGAAATGTGCTACGCGCCGGATGGTTGGGCGAATTTGATGTCCATCTGGTTGACTCTGTTCTACACTTCTCTGTTAGCTGCAGCTAGTGGCGAATCTGCGACTAACTTTTAAGTGTAAAAGCAATAAACCTAAATTTTGTTTCCGTTGTGAGATATGAGGCTGTCATGGAGATGTGACTAGAAATGCGTCGACATGCATTCTGGTAGATATGTAACTTAGTAATATTGCAGGGAAACCTGCTGCCTGCGTCATCAAGGTAGACGTGTAGCCTCTGAAAGGTAGGTAATATACCAGCACATATCCCAGAAGACACTTTATCTTTCTTGCTTCTATTGCTGTCCTAGAAACCTAGACATAATAATTACACATACTACAGTACTACCAAGTGCTACTAAATACTCACAGATGCTGTTGATGCATGTACGAATAACAATAATTTAGAAAAGGGCACATTTTAGTAACTTCAATAAGAAATAAGGGGTCACAACTCGTTGGTTCGAAAACCACCTTGTGAAATATAGTTTTGGAGAAGAGAAAAATCACTTGTCCCTGCCGGGAATTGAAACATGGCCATCCAGTCCGAAGCCTAGACCCTATACCGATTACGCTATCCCGGCTAAGGGCAGATTTACCAAAATATTTAAAATCTCTGTGTCATGTGTATTCGCTTCTGAGAAGGGCCTGGCGCTCTTTCGCGACTCAGACTGCGTCTACACCGGCTCTGGGGCACATTCTGTCGCTTAGCCAATGATGACCAGAATCTTGCTGCGGAAGCAAGGCGGCAGAGTAGTGAAGCTGACCACTCACTTTACGATTGTTCGCACCTATACCCCTTCATTGCGTCAAGAAAGATTAAACACGGGCATAATTTGCTATTATTTGTTTCTCTCGGGAAAAAGAACGTACGTGGATTGCGCTATCGCTCACAAACAATAAGGAAGTGTGCAGCAATATTAATATTAATATTCATATTCGTATGCTTATTCATCATCATCATCTACTTCTTCTTTTCCTCCTCCTCCTCCTCCTTTTTCTCAATTCCTACAGTCCCTTGAGGACTTCTGCTTCCCACACCTATCTTCCCGCATTCCCGACGGTCTCTGTATGCTGCCTGCCTGTTTTTTTTTTATTCCCATTATATTTAAGTCTTCTTCGACTACGTCTCTCCACTTTTACGTGGTCTTCCTACTGTCCTTGTTCCTTCCATTGTAACTCTTCCAATTTGTTTTGGCATTATTTGATTTTGCGTCAGTCAGAGGGATTTTACAAATTTTACAAGAAATGTTCAGATTAATGCAATATGTTGTTATAACCTTAATTATTTGAACGTATCATCCACTTTGATCTAAGGGTAGTCCATGCAGTTGCACGTGTATCACTAGTACAAAACAGCCCTTATAAACTATCCACGCCACACTAACTCGGCCGCATAAGAACGGAGCTCCCGGCTACACTCTATTCATCTTAGCCTACTGATGTCCCGAAAGCTACCAAACAAAGCACTTCAGCACTTCTTTCCTGTAGTGGCAAAGACCACATGGTGAATAAGCCAGCCAGCTAAGTAGACTGCATTGTGTTGGTGGTGACAAAGCACTGCAGTAACTGTATAGTGAGATGAGTCGCTTCATCCGCTTCGTTACGGTGTCACCATTGTCACCACTGCCCCACGGAGGACCGGGGTGAGCGCGAACTCCCGGGTAGCAGCCTAGTCGTTACCCAGCTTGCACATCCGCATGCACAACGGTGTGTTGAGCTTCGACTGCAGAACCATCACACTACTCCTGGATTTGCTCTGACTGTGCACACTAGGGGCTATACAGCATGCTTATTATGAGCAGCGGTCATTCTGCGCGATAATTGTCAGCAGCCTGGACCCAAGTTCCATAGAAGTCCAGCCGAGTATTCCCGATAATTAGGCCAAAATTTGGTCATGTTTTGTTCCTGCGTTTTCAGCTCCACCGACAGCACAATAGTGAAACACGTGGAAACAATTAATGATGTGCTCTGCGCCCTTATTCAACCTCATTGTGTGCAGACTGTGTCAGTGGTTCTTCGTCACTACAGACTCACTACTTGGATAATATCCAGAATGTGCACAGACCTTTAACTTTAAAAGCAGCTTAACTGTTACAAAACGTGGATCTTGGTGAATTACACAAATACGCGGAATATTTGGACTGACGGAAAATAAGACATCTGAACACACCCGCACGTTGTAAAGTCATCTCCAGGTGTCGCACGGATAGGCAAGAGACATCGCATAACATAGACATTTAAATGTGGAAAAACGTTATTGCTGCAAGTGATTATGAAGGATTATAAATCCGACAATTTTACATCCCCAGCTGGGTGTACAGCAATCATGATCGAACAAGACATACATGCCACTGTCTTCGGAAAGTCGTGGAGGAACACTTCAAAGATTAGTTGGGATACGGGAATTAGAAGTCATCCTAAGGGACGATACGATAAGATACAATACGATCCGATCCGTAAGATACGAGTAGGCGGACTGAATTCTGACGTTTCAGCTTACGTTCCAACGACTAGCCGAGAAGATCTAATGCAGCACCAATGGCGTAGTTACAACCCAAATTATGTACAATAAATTAAACTGAATTTTATCTAAGCAGATGGAAGCTACGTATTCGTAAATTATTACAGGCTGTGAAGAACTCTCTCTCTCACTGGAGTTTGCAGTCTGGTAGAAAGATAACATCGTCTGTCTGCCGGAATATTACTCCGTGTGGTCTGGCGTACAGTACCAATGTCACGACTTTGCTACCCTGATACCACATCCCAGAACATTCTGCGCAGTGAGAATCTCTAGTCCCAAACGTTACAGCTCACTGCTCAATTTATATTCCGTACTGCTGCTTTCCGCAATCAGACACGCTAAGTTACAACCTCCAAGCACAATTCTTTAATATCTGGTCGACCAGGATGGGTTTTAAATATTAGCGCATGATTTAAAAAAAATGTATTATTTGAACAGAAAAAGAGAAGCCGGAATAGCGCAGTGGGTATAGCGACTCGCTACGGGCTGGACGGTCCGGGGATCGAATCCCGGTGGGGCGAGATTTTCCGCAAATGTCCAGACCGGCTCTGAGGCCCACCCAGCCTCCTGTACAATGGGTACCGGGTCTTTCCCCGGGGGTAAAGCGGCCAGAGCGTGGCCTCTAACGCTCACCCCATACAGCGCCGAGGTTAAAGAAAGAGTAGAGCTATACCTCTATTCCCGCTCTGGGCCTTCGTGGCATGTTCTTGGGTGAACAGAAAAAGATAATATTACGATACAAACGGAATTTCGCGAAAAATAAACCAACTATTATGCACCGTGTCTCAAAATGTAGTAAATTTCATTGTTATCTGAATACATAAAATGAATTTCTAAGGGCGTTTTCATACGTGAGTTTGCGTATCGCAACGCAGGTATTTTGCACACAATGTTATCAGTAACACCTCATTCGAACAAAGAACAAACAGTTATAATGATGTGTTAACAAAATTATTTAAAACACAGTTCCTTCCACTATAAATTTTGAAACAATCTAGCTAGCAGCGAATCCAGACCCTGAGTTGAGAAACAGTAAAACGAGCGGTCATACATCAAGAGTTTCTGCATTACAAGCAAGTCAATTTGAGGGTCCTTTCAATAGAGCCACAAATTAACTCCTTCATGCTCAACCAGAGGTCCCCGTGAGGTGCCTGCTGTTATGGCACAACAATGGACACAGTCATAATGACGCCGGTCATTAATAGTCCCACATTGAGCTGGGCTCTTCCATCATCAGTTGTTACTAAGCAGCCGCAGCGTGCTCACGACCACAAATCATATCTCAACACAGCATGCTTCTGCCTGCTTGCTTTGCTTTGATTTCTAATCCTTTCCTGGCAGTTCTATTGATTGCTTGCAGTGAAAGGGGTTGTTAAGGTAGGAGGCCTACTATTGAACGTCACAACAGTAGAAGACTAGATCTAACATTAACCCACAATGGTGCGTGTTGTAGGCTGACAGAAGTTCATTGTAGCAAACACTCGGCTGTTTAACGACGAGAAATCTAACGTTTTACTTTCACAGATCCTGTTAAAAAACAACAAACTGCAATCATATCCCCTGTGTCAGCGTTTCCCAAACTTCTTTGCTCGCGGACCCCTTTTGGTTTCGAAAAATAACCACGGATCCTCACATCCTTACTCACATAAATATAGAACTGATTTTAGATAGATACTAATACCTACTACTAGCACACATAACAATGCATTGCGCGATTTGACCTTAATTACAATGATTGTCGCTCGCTTCGTGGGTACAGGATGTTTCTTAATTAGATATTCTAAAGGTCATGCGAAAAAACAATGCATCGCCAATCGAAGACGTTCAACAATTATTTTTGATAAAACAATATCCCTGTAATTTAAAAAATAAGTAGACTTCAAAGCAGCCATTACAGAAACGTACCCACGGATCCCTTGGGATCCGCGGAGCGCACTTTGGGAACCACTACCCTGTGTGATATATCGTCCACCTAGAATCGTACGGGAAGACATCGCGTATTAAACCGGAGACGTCGTGGTGAGACGCCAGCGTCTAACAACTTCTCATAGTCTGCATTATGAGCACCAGACGACGAAGTTGACTGAAAATAAAGCAAGTTACTCACACTCTTTGCTTTAGAACTTACTGAACACCGCACAGAGCTGATGCTGCTGATTACACACTCTTGTGAACAATAAATGTCTACACAAGGTCATGAGGACAGAACGCAATCTTAAGATCAATAAAAGCCATTTCTTCTTTGCAAGTTCAAATGGAATTCTGCCTGCATCTACAGCCTCGGTATAAGAATTTGCTTCACATCGAAAAGCATCTGCAGTCTCTGCATACGAACCTATTTCAGAAGTATCTCTACAATGTCGACTTTAAACCCTGCCACTGAATCGAGTACGTCAGTTCGTTACTCTTCACATACTCAAATGCATTCCTATAAAATTCATTTGAAAGCTTAGCTTTTTCAGTTCCTCGCAGAGTTTTTAATTTGCACCTTTCTATGTCCCTCTTACGTCAAAATAAATTATTATTTTTAATTCTTTTTTACAAGATTGTAAATTATGAGCTTTCCTTCAGTCCAAGAAATCGCGTTTTACAACAGTACGTGAAAAAAAGTCATATATTACCTTAATATCTATTGTATTATAAAGTGTGTAGTCTGAATAATACAAGGCATTAACTGTATTTATTTATCCCTTAGATTTCTTTGATTCTTCTCCGTATGCTTTTGTCACTGTCGTGACCCAAGTGGTTCGGTTCGCAAATATAATCTTAAAATCTATGGGCACTTCCTTCAGCATCTAATGGCCATAATTTACAATCAGCCTTAAAATGCCTGACTATGTTTAGGACATGTTCATTTCCTTATGTTCACTTAAGTAAGGTGATGGTGATTATGATCGTAAGAATAATAATTTGCACAACACGAACCCAGTCAATTTTTTAAATATTGCAGGATATCTGACAGGGTTTTAGTACAGCTGGCCAAAATTTATAAAGTACCACTGACCTGCAGCGATAAAACATGATGGTCACTAGTATATTAAGTAGCAGTAGCAGTGACAGTGAGCGAAGCTCGCTCTGTTAATGTGCCGTGAAGGCGCAGAGGGGAGAGCGGAGATAGCTTTACACATCCACTGCCTTGGAATTAGAAGGGGGTGGATAGTCGTCACGTCCTAGTAGTATTAGTAATAACAACAGTAGTAGTAGCAGCAACAACAACAACAGCAACAGTAATAATAATATAAATCATATAAATAATCTAAGTGTAATAAATCACGTAAAATTACATGTGCTCAGGCAGTACCGACGTGCTTTAACGGACTACCGTAGTGTCACGACAGTAACTGCACAGGGACACTGCTGACTAGCAAGTGTCAACCAAACAGTCAGGGACAGGCGTAAATCTTAAACTTCAGCGAATACAGGTCTACTCATAAACTTCACGTAAAAAAAAAAATCATGTAACATTTCCGGGCTCATGAGATCACATGCTTTTCGATCTTTAATTCTACATTGACCTGCCATCTGAATAAAGCATCTAAAAGCCGGCACGTCTAAAGTGGTGTGTTTTAATTGATACTTATCACACCCCACGGGGATCCGTCGACCAATCGAACTGGAACGAGGTCTAGTCTTTTCATTACGAATCTGACAAGTTCCTTAGATATAAATTTTCAGGGGGGGTGGTAGTCATGTCACCGTGATAGAGAAGCACTGCTTTAGACAGTTAAAATGTAGCGCGTGTCCATCCATATAATGTGATGAATATCAGTGCGGGTCAAGCAACAAAAGAAGAGGCGAGGGTGATGGAGCACAAGCCTAGAGTGACATGGCAACATCACTGATCAACATAATGCAGATAACAGAATAAGCACAAGAAGAAAGAAAGAATGAATAGACAAGACTGCCGAGGGTGAAGAAGAGAGGAAAAGATCCATGAAGAGTAATTAGCTCCATAGAGAAGTAAAAAAAAAAAAAGTCGGACAAGCGAGAGAGAGGTCCATCAGTTTCATCTGCACTGCAAAGCCTTGATTGTAGCGGCAACCCCCCACCAGTAAATACCCAGAAGCCTCATCGCCCTTCATTTCCTGGCACATTGAAATCGTCGGGCCTCCTGCTGTGGTGGTTCAGTCATAACTCATCGCATTATCTTCAGCAAGAGCACTGTGGTGAGTAAGATGGTAAATGAGGATCTCCACGGGATGTTTAGGAAGACATGGACCACCTTGGATTTAATCTGACCATTCCTCTCTCTTTCTCATCATTGTTGTCATCCTTATGTTTCCTCCCCACCCCCCACCACCATTGGTAATGCATGAAACAGCAACATGGTAATCTGAAACTTGAATCTTCCATGTTGATGGCATTACAACTGTACTATGACATACATCTGCATGCCACTGAAAATACTGCCCATTGTTTGGCCTTCTTAGTCCTTTCCACTTCTTGTTATCATTACTAAAGCTAAGCTACCATATGTTTTCCTCTTCAAAAATGAATGTTCCTTTCTTATAACAACTCTCACGACGTAGTTTAAAGATAAGTGTAATTTAAGGTTTATTTAAAGTCCAGTCCCGGAGAATTAAACGATAAATTCAACACGACCTGCAATGCAAAGGAGTTGCCTCAGGTACATACCGTAACATGAAAATTTACTCTGAAATCTACCTTCAGAACAAAATCTCTCCCTCTTGTGCTGTCTGTTGAGGTTCAGTGGAAAAATCTCATAGAATATACTGATTAATTACAAGAGTGCATTTCAGGCACCGAACGTTTAAATCCGATTCGAATCTGTTGGTCATTACACGAATGATCTAGTAGCTTGTCATTCCCTACAGTTAAGGTACGAGGTCTGGACTTCCCCTGCAGCAAGTGGAATAATTCCCTACTAAAGTTCGTATCAAACCGGTGATGATTCTCAACCTTTACTTACACAATAGGATGGCATCTGTGATTCTCCGTGTCGTATGTAAACTAAAGAACATGTGAAAACTGGAAGTTTAATAAGACTTGGAAGGTTTTTCTCGATGTACAAAACTGCATATTTGTGATTAAGAAATAAACGTATCCTACAGCGCCCAGTTAATGAAACTGCATACGTCCTGACATGTTTCTGGAACCTGTGATTTCATATAGACTTCCTAGACTGCCACCGTCTATGATACCGCAACTGTATGCCGTAATTCTGAACATCGAATTCAAAGAACTATCTGAAGAGCCTGATGACATAAAAAATTCGAACTTTAGACTGACAGAATAGAGAATTTTCGGAAATATGCCAAGGATGCATTCATTCTTGCATATGTTCCCAGAAATGTGTCTCTAAACTGAGGCCAACATAAGAATGCTGGAGGAAAAATGTCTTCCGTCCCAAATATCCGACAGCAGACACAAGAGAATAAGTCATTAACGTACATTAACTACAAAAAAAAAACACGTAAATCTAAATTGTATTTAAAAGAAATAAAGAAAGAAACCGACGTGTGAAGCAAGATCTCAAAGAATTTTCGCCTATATCGTTATCAGTATAACAGAATGCTGTTTATTTGGTCGATAATGCAAGTAATGACATTTACTGTTGATTTTCGTTCGTATGTGCAAGAAACAGGGTTCATTTGGTAATACAGTGGCAATTCAAATATTCTGAAGGTGCACATGCTGCAACCCAGTCATTAGCTTCGAGTTAAAATTTAAATTGCTCAAAACAAACCAGTCTGTAACAACCACACTACACTTCAAGGCGGTGGCACGCTTCGCATTATTTTCAACACATTCGCTGTTGAGACGAACGATGTCCTTCAAAGTGTATTCTACTAATCTTACCCACCCACAACCACCTCCCCCCCCCACACACACACACACAATTTTATAGATTATGAGCATTTAAATAGAGGAACTTTGATCAGTATCCCTCTCTTCGAATGGACAGATATTCTATTTGTCACTTCTGTAACTTCAGATAAAGCATGGTGTAGTCAGAAGACCAGTAATCAAACGTCCCATAATGTGAATAATTTTTTTTTAAACGTTGGAGGGAAGTAGCTGTACCAGTATTATGACCTGTACCGGAGGTTGCGGTTACAGTTTTTACTACTCCTGATGATGGGTGCTGTGACACCCGAAACATGTAGAGTGACTCTGCAGTGAATAAATACACTGTTGCATCTGGTTGGATTTTTATTATCAGTGAATAATTTTCTTCATTAACATGCGTTCCAACATCAGGCGATATACGCTAAACTTTATTCAGGCTGGCAGAGAGATGGAAAACAAAACTGTGGTTTATTCCACAAGGTAGGTACAAAATTTATTCACTTGCAGGTTTCCTTGTTGGTCACTTCGCTATCAGAATTAAAAGCGACAGCTTGAGAAATTTTTGAAGAATTCACAGAGTTATTATTTTTTTTTCGGGATAAGAGGTATCTGCTCACATAGTTAAATGTCATTAAATCTACAACCCCAGCATTGTACGTATGGAACAGAAGCACCGGCCACTCTGGTAAGCCGAGGGTATACGACCCTCAGCAGGCCAGCATCTAATATTGGTTAAACATCCAACAACCACAACGGGACATGCCTCAATTTGTTGGCTCAAATTGCCTATGAACAGGAGTACCCTCTAGGGAAATAAAACCACGAACCTCTTAACTTTAATCTTTCTTGTCGTAAAGAAAAGAAACTTACCACAAGTTGAGGCTATGTCATTTCGTTTTCCATCTTCTTGTTTCGGATGGTGATAGGGAACATTTCAAAGGAGTATTCTGAAGACACATTTTCGAAAACGGCAATACTGTTGGGAACCCCACCGAAAGGGAAATCGACTATGTATACGTGTAGTTTACCCATGAGTTTTACAACCACAAAATTGCTGGAGGACGCCGCAAAACATGTACGGTCACAACACATAACTTACCTAAGTGCTCTGTGACTTGCAAATGGATCTATTCGTACTTTATGTCAAGATTTATGTTGTGCTTTCCAAATACACCCACTCATACCTTGTGTTATGGTTTATGTACTTAAATTTAAATACTCGATTTTTTTAAAGAACTGCAATATTACACTTTTTTGCTTAAATTAAAGGATGTTGTTTACATTTAATACAATAAATATAATTTACGGAGAGAATTCTGAATCCGTATATCACTGAATCCGTGATATACGGAATCGGAATTCTCTGTATAGATTATTTTAACACAACATGTTTGCTCATTCTACTTCCCCAACGTGAACTGAACATGGCACTTAGATACTTTCCAGTAGGCACTGTTAAGGTATAACCTGGTACAGATCTTCATAGTATTAGTTGTTAGAAACTGAAACATGTTGGAATATATTCTGACGTTTTGCTGACCGTGCATCTCAGTATATTTATCTTAGTAATTAACCAGCTTGATGCACAAAATTTTTGTTGTACAATAAGTTTATTTCATGCCTCTACATGTTTCGAGCACATGTGCTCGAAACATGTAGAGGCATGAAATAAACTTACTGTAAAACAAAAATTTGGTGCATCAAGTTGGTTAACTACTGAGATAAATGTTGGAATATAGTTTGATTTTTATAAGAACTTCTCAAAATCATTATACATTTCGTATTGTTGGAACAAATTTTAGGTAAATAACTTGTTAAAGATGCACTGTGTAAACAACAATGTGAAATTTGTAAATATGGGTTAATGAAAATAGCCTGTTACCTGCAACACAGGACACGAATGAGAGTGAGCATCCAGACTACACGACACTGAATTTTAAACTTCAAAGTTCAGAGTACCAGTTATTTTAATCTATGTAACCACACATCACATGCAGCACTAAGTGGCGGCCATGCAGAAGGCCGAAACATGTGGAGGATGTTGTAATTTTATTTAATAAACTTAAATACAAAGAGGCTGTATTTTGACTGTTGTGTTTCTGTAATTTCCCTCTAGTAATTCGAACAATTTTCGTGAAACTCGTTATGAACAGCACATTCCGGTATTTTTAATTCCCAGTCATCGACAACAACAACACGCGGACTATGGCTCGTATGTTCCAACAACAGTTGTGCACCATTCTGTTACGCTTTCTGAATTTTGGGGACGTGGATTATAGAATGTAGGCGCAGTAGCGTACTGATCATCCAATAGGACCAAAATTTCGTCGTGGTGTTTTTTTGTTGGGGGGTGGGGGGAATGAAAACTCTTACTAATCTTAATATTAAGAATGCGAGAACTATTTTCGTTGGTTACATGAATGGAACTGAATTGAACTGAAATGAACAAGTTTCATCGTCCAAAAATGCCTGTGGTGCCACGTTAGGATTTTTTGTCATGTCGAATATGCCGTATCGTTTGACTGAGGATATAGTTCGAGACTCGGGCAATGCAACTGCTATCAGCACCGAAGTGTCACGTTTTCTACAGTCCCAGACAAGGGGATAGGTCAATACAACAGGCCCCGGTCACTTCTGCAACTCCATCAGTTTTTACGTCCCGTACTGGCAGATCTCAACTTATTTTGCATCAGTAACACAGCTACTAACTTGTTATTAAATGACCGACGTATCAACCAATCAAACGCTATCGAACTCTATAGGCAATATGCTGCCCACATGTTCTTTAAAACGACTTAGTAAATAAATTAATTCGTGAAGTGCGAACACATATTTTCCCCCGTTACATTCACTGCACACAATATGACCAGCAACTGGCTAATAGCTTTCTCAGCAGTAAATATCAGTTCTCGAGATACTGCTCATTTAAAGTGCTTTAAGCATGTTCAGTGTCGGATGTAGCCGAGACCATGAAGGGAATTGGCTTGCGGCTGTCTGAGAGAGCTCGTAGCACCAGTTCCGGCGCCGGGTCGGATCAGTCACCAAATTTACTGCTGCTCTTAGTGGAGTCTCGGAGGTTACCCTATGTTCTGACTGAGGTCAGAGCCCAATTCATGGGGTGGAGTCGAAACTGCTGTACTGCGTCTTTGGGTACGGAACAAGGAAGTCTAAAACTTTAAGCCTGTAATTTTCAGTAAACCTCACATTGTATTATTACACGTCTTTCCCACCAAAACAAAGCCCATACTCCTCAGTGATCAAAAGCACAATTAACCATTTTGTGGTTCAGGTCTGCAAGAATAACAAAAGAGTGGTAGTGAGAATGGCGGTTCACGGCTACTACGTAGACTTCTATTCCGATAACGGTGGCAGGAGTTTACTCTGAAAAGTCGGTACACTGCTGCCAGAATAAACATCATCATAATTCGAAAGATAATCTTCAAGACAAGGGTATTTCGGAAAGGATAAATCATATTTGAAATGCTACATAATTCCGGGGAGATAATAAAAAATTAATTAAGGTTATACAGATCAGGCCGTAACACATAACCACACAATTCACTACCACAAGAGCCATAAGTGGAAGAAAAGTGTTCGGATATTCTAGAAGTCCCCTCCTTTTTGCAGCTCAAATGTTTAGTACTGTTTTCACTGAAGCATACCACTGGAGCCTATCCTGAGCCAACTGCCCTGATTTCACACACTAACACCCTTTACCAACTTCCCTTAACACTTTCTACCAAACTTTGCACCTGGTCTGTTACATATCAAAATTCATCTAATTATTTTTTTCTCTAATAACAGCAACATTACACAAAAAAACATACGAATTAAAATTTCTTCTTCATCATATTTTTCTCGTGTGTATTGTTCAATGTTTATTAGATCATCCTAGGAGAAAATAAATATATCTCTTCCCCAAATCTCCCGATCGTTTCCCACCCAGCCTCTTATTCAATTGTTACCTGGGCGCTTTCTTCTGGGGGTATGGCGGCCGGGACGGGTGGCTGACCACTCACTTCCATCTCGTGTAGAGGTTAAGACTGAGAAAAGCTGTACCTCCACACCCCTTATATGACGTCATGGCTGAAGTAAGTAGCGACCTGACCTTCAGTATTTCTTAGATCTACACGTTTCCCGATCAGCACTTTATTTACATCACGTCGTTGAATATTTCCAGTTATATGAAACATACGTATTTAAAATAACACACATATTATTTTGGAACTCGTATCTGTTCTAAATTATTTTATCTTTTATTTTTTCTTGTACTAGAAAGAGGGACAGAAGGACCACTTAAATAACAATCAACTCGGCTACTAGATGCATTAATGATGTGGTACTAGAAGAAAGAGGCCACTTTATGTCCATGTTCACCGTTTTTTTTTGCGCGACAGCCCCCAATGGGCCAAAGTCTCCTCATTCACGAGGTTTCTAGATCACACACAACGACGCACCACAGTCGGTAGGACTCCTCTGGACGAGTGATCAGCTCGTCCCAGAGACCTCTACTTGACAACATACAATCCTAACAACAGACAAACATCCATGCCTGCGGTGGGATTCGAGCCGACAATCTCGGCCGGCGAGCGGCCACTGGGCCACTGGGACCGGCCTCACCATTCTTTAGTTGTGCTTAATTCAGAAGGGTGTTGAATGTTCAGTTTCGTTATATATATAAAAAGCCAGCAAACAGAGGGCCAGAAGACAAAGAACTCGCCTGCATACAATTTCAGGATGGAAACATTTAGGATACTTGACATTCTAATTCATCCCTATTCAGGCGACCCGTACATACACACGTACACATGCGTAGGCATACGTAAGTGTGTCATATACATAGAGTGGTGATTTGTAAAGTTAATGGGCATACGAGTGCAAGAAATTGTCCCAGATGCTCGATTAGCATCGTCTGTCCCGCATTACTTTCACGAGCAATATTGAGTTGGTTACGCTCTGGTATGAACTGCAAGCAGAAGTTAGGTTATACTGACCACTCCAACTCGCCCTCCGAGGTCGTGCCCCACATCGGGTCTGCTTCTCCAATCCTACACTAATTCTTCTTACTGTTCCCTGAGGGGTTAAGAGGGAAGAGGGTGGGACCGATTTCCGATGTCTTCATAGCAGTTCAAGACTGACTTCGTGATACATGATACAAGAGAAACGCTAAGGGAATAGCCCCGGGTTTTAAAGAACGACGAAAAATCCTGTGTTAGCCTCCACAGAACGCCGATCCAATGTAATATCCAATAATCCAACCGTTTGCAATAGCAAGAAGAGACGGGGCGAGAAAATGTGAACATGAAAAAAAAAAAACTGTAGGCTTAGGTATAGTTCCTGTAAGCAAGAATGAAAGAAAGAGAGGAATATTCTTGCGTGGGGTGAAAGTGCAGGGCAAGTTACAATAAAACTCTCTGGCCAGAGTGACTTAAACGATGTATCAGTTTCTTTGAATATACAATTCAAAGTGAAATCAACTTGAACGATATGAAGGTGTAGTGGGAGTGAAAATAAATCTTCACTAATTTTTAACCTCGAAACTAGATGGGCGTTAGTGGTCAGCTACACGTTTCGGCTGCTTTAACCCCAGTTACAATTGCACTGAATAGGAGAATCGAACAGCCGGTGTGTGCGCTTTGGGAAAGACAACCTCAGCCGCGTAGCTGCTATCGCAGGCAGTGAACCGACTGAGCTGATACAGGTTGTGTACACAACCACTGTATCCGTGTGTTATGATTCACTGTTGATCGTTGCCTCAATAAAGTTGCAGGCTTCTTCTCTCTCTAGCATAGCCTTCACTTATAAAAACAATGTCAAAGAATCTGCAGTGTTCTGCCATTTCATTAATACAGAAAGGATACTGAGATGAGAAGTAAAAAAATTAAGTTTTCATCAAAGCTGCTACAATATTTTCCATCGGCCTTTCTTAAAGACTTCAAAATTTTCCTCCACACTGTGTAGAGTTAGGGGACCGCGGTAACACAGTGGTTAAGGTGTTGTGCTACAAATCGGAACGTCGCTGGTTCGATCCTAGCTGGTGTCAGTGGATTTTTCATTGACATAAAATCCTTCCGATCGCACCATGACCCTGGGGTCGACTCAGCCTCTAACAGAAATGAGTACCAGGAGCATTTCCTGGGGGTAAAGACGGCCGGTGCGTAAGGCTGACAACCTACCACCATCCTGTGCCGTTGTCACGAAATCTGGGA
>Ga0123352_10008995_pt1 | contig 15595 bp, 7 predicted proteins | sample TergutLab28metaG_FD_89700 | JGI IMG/M metagenome (GOLD analysis project Ga0123352, IMG submission 89700) | Labiotermes labralis P1 segment gut microbial communities from Petit-Saut dam, French Guiana - Lab288 P1 | ecosystem: Host-associated > Arthropoda: Insects > Digestive system > Gut ... | reverse complement strand
TTATTTTTATTTTTTTTTTTTTTTCCCCCGTTTTCGCCCCCGCGCCTCTCCCCCCCGCGGGGGCGCAAAAAAACACCCCCCCCCCCCCCCCCCCCCCCCCGCAGCTACGCCCTCCATAAGAGTACTGAAAGAACTTCCTGTCTGAGGTGAAAAAAGTGAGGTTGATAAATTCACGAACTTAGGGTCTGTGGGCTATAGAACATGACGCTGTTAGAGTACACTGGACTTAATGCCTTCCTTGTTATGGGAATGTCTACATTTACTCACACTCAGAATCAGTGCAGCAGGAAACTATACTCTCTTCCGTACCCGTTTCAATGCATCTTTGTTTTCAGCTCCAGAAAGCAGCACCAATATTTTGTCGAAAGAATGACACCTTTTACCCTGGACGCTGTATTCGTGCTGTAGCTTGCAACTCAGCGATTACCGCTGGATTACGACTTTCATTTTCATTAAGTCGGAGAGATTTCAGACAGTAACACTCTACTCTGGTTATTGGTTTAACTCACTTATCTCAGTAAAATTTAAGAATTCACTCCTACCTCTTAGATAATGTAGTAATTCTCGTTTAGAAGGACAGTCGATTAATGCCATTTCAGAAATAAAGACCTTTTTCTCACACATTTTAAAATCCTTATTCACGCTGAGCAAACCATAAATGTCATCTGTGTGTGAAATACAACAGTTTAAATATTAAAGCACTCAATAAAGAAGGTAAAAGGTGTAAAAGGCGAAGCACTCCCATCACAGGCCTGGACAGGCCCTGAGGGTTCCAGGAGGTTGAGGCTACCAGATTTCATGACAATCGGCAAATGAAGGTGGTAAGGTTGTCAGCCCTACGCACCGGCCGCCTTTACCCACCAGGAAATATTGCCGTTACTCATTTTTGTTAAAAAGTAATTTGATACTGTATAATTGTACCATCAACCAAATTGGATACATTTTTACCGAAGTTAGTTGAATATTTGTTTGTTACTCTTATATAGACTTCAAGCCCTCATGTCCATTATCATGTTTCTCTTTGTTTGTTTGTTTGTTTCTTTCTTTCTTTAACTCCATAGCACTCTCCATGTTAGTAAAACTAGTGCTGAATTTTTATGCTTTTTGCCAGTCACTCTAGAAGAAAATAAGGACCATTACGAAGCTCTCAAGTAGGCCACATTATGGAGGAGTGTTATGCGTCAGACACTGAATGTATTGTTATGTAAGCCGGGATAGCGTAGTCAGTATATTGACTGAACTACAGGCTGGACATTTCGCGCTTCGGATCTTTGCAGGGTCAAGAAATTTGTCTTGTCTTCAATATGTCCCAACAGCTCTTGGGACCACCCAGCCTCCTTTTAAAAGGTTGTGGTGACTTCTTCCGCGGAGCTAAATCGGTCCACTCATGGAGGTGACCTCTCACTTCCATTTAGTGCCGCGGTTAAAAATGAGTGGAAGTACACCTCCACTTCCCATATGTGCTGTTATAGCATGTTTAGGGATAACTTTATATATTTTTTTAATAATAGTCATGTAGCTAGTGGAAGGAAATATTTACCCCTTTTCGCCCCAGTCCCACAAAATGAATTCTTTTTTAGCCAAATCAAATCAATTCAAATCCTATCCTTCATATTTGACCGATGTTTCTTTCCAGGATTTTTTTTTTTGTTTTTTTGATCTTAACATAGGTCTATCCCCCCATAATATGTATAATCCACTGCTATCTAAAAGCCACTTTTATCTCACACGATTTGCACAAGGTTAAGTCCTACTTAGGTTATGCTTCGCTAATTAGTTTTCTGTTGTTTTTGTTAAACTTCACGCACAGACGCCTCTAATGATTCAAGTTTTAAAATCTCGTATACATTTTTCGTTCCATATGTATTCCCAAAATACATCCCTGTGTGATACTTTGGAACATTCTAGTGTTTCACAGTGAAAGATTTTTCCCCGACGTCCAATTCAAAACGTGAAGGCAACTTCATTTCGGCCTTCCACGACAACGTATTCGGTATGGTCGCTGCTATTCTCATTACATGCAGAACTTAGTAACAAAAATAGTTTATTATTTTTAGTCATACTTGTATAACCTTATTAACCAATCTCGTTAACCTTAAATGTAATATCTATTACACAGATATAGGCACATATAAATACAAAATTCTTCTGATTGACTACCACCAATTTTACAATAAGCTAATATTGACAATACTGAAGATACTTCGTCAAGAAAAACTTCATCTCCGTTTCTTAATAAGAAAGAATCTCAACCACTGTGTACTCCCTTAACCACCCCGTCAATTTTACTTTATTTGTTTTAAATGCTTTATTAATGCTTTTTAATGCTTGTTGTGTGAAAATATCACATTTGAATTTTAACCTTAAGTTTTTATATAACATAACACAATTATTTTAACTTATACTTGCTATACGAGATCTCGTAAATTGAAAGCATTATCAGTTGTATAATCCACCTACTCCAAGCTCAGCCCGAAGATGACCTTACAATTGGGCCGAAACATGTAGCTATCATAACCTAATATAATCTAATAAAATATAAAGTTGTGTATGACTGTATTATATATTTTTTATATTATATTTTATTCATACTTGTATACAGTTAACAGCAAAGAAGTGTTTGCGAGTTCAGATACTTGACAGTGATTTCCCAGCGGGCTTTAATTAGTAGCACATGACTAACTTTGAAATCAGTAACTCTTTGCGTGGACCTTGTTCCTTTGTCTTTAGGTTTAATTAAGCCATTTTGTGCGATAATTAACCGTTCCTCCAATGACATTTTGTACACCACTTGGGCAAATTGATTTACTTGCCACATGAAAAATCTGTAATAAGCCTATCAACACTCGTATAAAATTATACGTTTTTGTCCACTATTTTTTGTGGCTTGGGTTGTTTGAATAGGGTTATCGACAGTTGACGCTTAAGAATTTGTGGTAGAAATAAAGCAGGAAGTGAAGATGAATTGGCTCTCTCTTATGCTGGAAAATATAGGGTTTTCTAAACATTATGCTTGTTATAAATAACATTATGCCTTTTTGTTTAAATTTAGGACTTGGTGAAAATGCTTCATAAAGCTTACGATTGATATACTTCTCTTTGATAAAAGAGACCACTTGGATATGTTCCCAAAGTCCGCTACTCTCGTGTCTGTGAAGCTGGTGCCAACATAAATAAATGCTATGTGTATGACTGGTGATGTCTGCAGTGAATGTAGTATATTTAACGGTGCCTTTTTGGTTTTTACTGGCGAGATTGAAACACACGAGTAAATCGCTGTTCTCATACAAACACACTTGCAGCAGAACTTGCCTAAAAGGAAAACTGATGTTTGTGCTTCAGTGAAGAAGTTGAGGCATTACAGAACAGGTCGTAGAAATATTATTGGCGGCTAGTTGGGATTTTATGAGTGCTTTTTAACAAAACGTTCCTTCTTTTTATAATACTTCTAAACTGTAAGGTTTCTTGTCACATTCTTGGCATTCCTCTTCTTTATGCCTAATGGTTTTCTTTTTATTTGGTGTTCTTAATTTGTTATGTAACATAAATTCACAATTGAAGGCAGAAATGAAGAATTACCAAGATAAATTACGTATACATTTTGGAGACATGGCCGGAGCGGGTAGCAGAAGAAGTCAGGGAGAAAGACGGAACGATGAATCACGAATGAAGCTGGAATGGCAGGGAAATACTTTGAGAAAAGATTGAGAATTATGAAAAGGATATTGTTAGGGGACATATTTTAAAAGAACTTAAGAGACACCTGCAGCATTTCAGCAATAAAAACGATTTCAAAAAGGGCAAAGAAATATTTACGGAAGTTCGCAGAAGGGTTAAAGAAGTGTATGTAGGATTTTTGGGCTTAGAACTTGGTGTCTCAGATTGGAGGAAATACATATTCTAGAGATATCTGAGAACTGAGTGCTGCGGAGATTATATGCAACTGAAAGGTAGGAACAGGGTGCTGGAGAGAACTGCGTAACGAGAAATTTCAAAATTTCTCCTCCTTGCGAAGTACTATTAAGACATTTCAATCAAGGGGTATGAAATGATGGAGAAGGTGGCAGGCATGGAATGGATAATTCATACAATTCTTTTGACTGAAAATTTGAAGAAAGGGGCCATATAGAAGATAGAGGTGTAGATGATATGATATTAAAAAGGATTTTAGAAACAGAGTGGATAGTCCTGGAACAGATTTCTTTGGGTGTCGGGACAAAGATTAGTGGGTGGTTGTTTTGGAAGTAAAATACGGGAATTTTCTTTCCTAGCTAGAGAAATATTAGCTTATCCAGAAAGATACTGATTCTTGGATTTTATTAATTATTTATATAGAATTTGACCTAAAAGGCATTAGAAGGATCACTGAAGTTGTAGCCATACAGAAGTTTTATAAGAAAATCGCTTGTAATAATGATTGAAGAATTATGTGCAGAATTTATGTGGAGAAAAATTGATGAAGGAGGATGAACGAAGTGTGTATAGAAATCAGATGAAAATCCCGGCAAATTAGAAATAAATAAATAAGTAAATGCATGGATAGATAGAAAATTTCATTGCAGATGGGGCTATTTACAAAATTTTAGTAGGGAAGCCCCATCTGGAAAGAGAAACTTCTAATTCTTAGAAAAAGAGGAAAGAGAATGTTAAAATGACTGTGAAGGAGAAGGTGCTGTTGCTTGCCTTACCCTAAGCCACGAATGTACATGAACTAAGCACGCGGTAAAAGTCTTCATGAATACAGCGTCTCAAGAGAAGAACCAGAGAATTCGTATTCCGTAACGTAATAACAAATTGCAGTGTTTACAATGGGGAATTTAGGATAAGGATTGTTGTACCATGCTGTAGTAAATCTAACGTACACAAAAGCCAGGCTGACGACTTCAACAAACATTTTGAGAATGGCGCAGATATCTTCATTACAAATCCCTATTATGAGCGACACGTAAATTAAACCTTGAGACAGATTTGCTTTTGAAAGTGTACGAGCGCTACACATTTAGTCTTCCAGCAGATCGGACTGTAAGACTGGCTCAAGGAAACTGCATTGTTTCAGACTTGACCGACACTAAGGTTAAACATTCTAACTATTCTTACAGCATTAGGCCGTACTCTTTCTGATGGCTCGAGTGAAGGGGACGTATGTCGAAATTCAATTCACGACTTGAAAAAATATATGTTTCTGTGTCGTAAAATTCTGTGTAGGTAGAGAAATTGAGACGGAACCCGGCCCCTGCCCAAAGAGTCCTATTAGATGTCTGAAAAAATCATAGTTTAAGAATCCTGTATTGGGATAGACCACAGGATAAGCTAAGGCAGATATTGATAAATATTCAATGTGTAAGATATGGCAGATTTCTTTTTTATTGCCCTTATGTGTAAAAATGCCGGTCCCAGTGGCCGCGCGGTCTAACGCGTAGGTCTACGGCCGCTCGCCTGCTGAGATTGTGGGCTCGAATCCCACCGGGACATGGATGTCTGTCTGTTGTGAGTGTTGTGTGTTGTCCGGTAGAGGTCTCTGCGACTCATTGATCACGCGTCCAGAGGAATCCTACAGACTGTGACGCGTCGTTGTGTGTGATCTAGAAACCTCAAGAATGAGGAGGTCATGGCTCGCTTTGGGCCGCAGCGCCACAGGAAAAAAAGTGTAAAAATATTTAATTTGCTTTGAAGTTACCGTAAATATGTTCCTAACCTGCTTATGGAACTTCAGTAAATTCAGTGCAGAAGCTGTAGAACGTAGTGGAGGCAATCGTGCTTGGTTGTCCGTCTATTCGGAAACTATGTAGGAAATCTTCCGTTACACTTTGTGTAAAGGGATAGAACTTTTATAATGTTACCGGACGAATTTAACTCTGTTTCATATCCATAAAAGTTACGTCTTTCACCATTACGAGAAATTTAAAACGAAAAATATATTTTTTTTTTGCTGAAAATGTCACAGTATGCAGAATTGATGCATTACGTCATCCGTCATCCATGTACTATTTAAAATTTCGTGTTTTGAATGCCATTTTGTACGGTGAATATTTCATGAAATTTAAGAGAAACTAATTGAAGACTTTACTGGTCTGCGGGTGTACATGTGTGTGTGTGTGTGTGTGTGCGCCTGCAGGTGTAATGCAAATATTTTTCAGGCACTCTATTTGTAACCACTGCGGATGTTACCATAAGCCAACGAGTTAAACAAAATAACAAGAAGAACATTCGTAACAACATTAGCGTGCACCGTTGCTCTCTTCATTATCAGAGAGCAATTTGATATACATGGGCATCTCATGTTACTGTGACATTTATGCGAAGCGTGTAAAGGTATTATTATTATTAATTAATATTATAACTGTTATTGCATATTAATATATTTATAATCAACTCTGTCTTTGCATCCTACAAGTGTGCCTGTTGTCATCTCTTCTGAATGCATAAAGATTATAGGAAAAACTATAAATAACGTATTTGAAAAATTATTTATACGGTAGGCAACATCACGAGAGTTACAGAATGTGCAATAGGAAGAGGGGCGCAGTTACGACATGCTTTAAAGTATCACAATAACCTGAACGGTGTGAAAAAAACCCTTAAACCCTTGGTCGTAATACCAGTAGTCTCGGCTAAGAATCTGTACCATAGATTGAAGAATTTATTCGATAGTAGTTTCGAATCCAAAAGTCGATTCACACGTCGACTTTATGATTTACATGAGATAAATTAAACTTGCAGGTATTTGATATTGGCTAAATGTAACTGTCATAGTTGCGATTTGTTCTCATGAAAATAGTACATCTGTGTATGATCTATGACATCGAAAACCGGGAGCGCTACTCCAGTACAGGCAGATCGTAACCCTTAAACTCTCAGAGGTTAATACAGGGCTTTTCATAATGTTCTCCGTGATTGCAAACATTTATAATAAGAAAACCAAAGGACCTACCTCAATGGAATTGTTCATAGCCGCAGCAAACTGAAAAAAGTTTTTCTTGACAACTAGAGATGTTCGATGTGTGCACCATGAGTGACACGGCACACATCGATACGATATTCAAGTTCTTGCCACACACGCGTCAATATGGGTGCATCGATATTCTTCACTGCTGCAATGATCCGTGCCTTTAGTTCAGCGAGGTAACGTGGCAATGGTACTTTGCGTACTTTGCACGAAATGCACGTTGCACAGTAACCACAGACTTAACTCGTGTGATATTCCTACACACAAAACGACTTCTCCCCCGGAACGGCCATTTTCTCACAGCATACACTCGCATCTCCTAGCGGCAGAAATGTAAACTACGATGAAGAACAACTTACTGGGAAAAAATTTTTGAGTTGTTCCTTCCAACTGTACAGGTTTCGTAAATACGTGTCCTACGGTTTTCCTATAATAAATTTTTGTAATCCTGGAGTACATTATGAAACACCGTGTATTTATACGCCTGGTTTAAATCTGAAATGTTTGCGTTTTGCGACGAGTTGTATTTATGTATTCCGGGTAATTACTCAAATAAACGGCCGTTACTTCCCTCATCGGCATAAAATGATTCATTTTCTTAACGGGGACTCTTTTCTTGGAGGCAAGATGTGAAGTTTAATATAGAATGTAGTTTTCAACGCATCAATGAAAATCGGGGATAAGAAGTCGTAACAAGAGAATCTGTCTCGCAGCATTTCGCAGTGTACATTATGTACCATAAACATTGCGCATGCGCAGGCTGCACTATCGCGAAAGAGACGTAAGTGCTTGCAGTACATTGAAGCTTGAAACCCCTCTGTCCTAATATATTGCTAATGAGGCACTCGAATATAACGAGGACAGAGAATTGGCTAAGGAGGAGGGTTTATTAAACAAGTATAAGGATTTCACTTCTGTTGGAAATTGAATGCAGGTTGTGAAGGGGCGCTTTATGCCTGCGGTTAAATGGGAGAAAAACTCAGAGAGGTACTTGCGGCTAAGTGGTGTAGCATTTTCCATCTTGATGTTTAATTGACCGATCAATTGGGTGTTATCAAAGGCCTGGTTGTTCGTTCCTTACTCCAGTTTGTAGTAACACAAAATTTTAAAAGCCATTGCTTGTAGAAATGAGGGGAACGTTACTGCAATGTGGATAAAGTATGCGCACTTCGGTGTGTCGGATATTAATTTGTACATAGCGTTTGGCAAAATCATGAAAGTTAGCAGCGACATTTGGTGAAACTACGCATTTCAAGTTTCTATTTAACAGGGTTTATGTACTTTTATTTGAGGACTGACCTCTATATCAATACCGAGGGAAACCACATATCATTAAATTCCCTGTTCATACAAAGTTCCTTGAATTATAAGACCTCCACAAAAATAAAAGCACAATTGAAACAGGAACGAATGTAATCAGTGTTATTTGTATTCGCCTCAGCAGTATTTTAAGATAATTTTTCTCTTCTTGTGCTGTTTTAATTTAACACAGGAAAGCCTTCTTTCAGATTTATATTTAACGCCGTATGCAAGAACGCCAGCAGGATATTGTACAATGTGTTGCGCATCAGCTCTGTGTAAAGTGACCAGAATTTTTTAAAGATAATTATTGCTGCGCAAGACAGTGACATAGCCGTTATTGAATTAAAATCTTTAAGTAATCCGTAGACTAAAACTGCAGGAACTCTGTGAAACCTGGTTTTGTTTTTGTAGGTTTTTTGTTTTATGTTAAATTATGAAATGTCAAACTCGCAAGGTGTTTTAAGTGCAGTATCTTGCACCTCGCTCCCTGCACCTTTTGCCAGCCTGTGTTATTTGCTGGTAACTGCCGAATATGGCACAGTGATATTTTGGCGTTTATGAAAACACACTTCTTGCCCTCTGTATCAGCGTACCTTATATGTGCTTATCCTATTGTTTTTAAAATTAATTTAAACTTTCAGACACCCGAAGAAATAAATTCTAAAACATACGAAGTTCGAAATAACACACTTTTACATTTATGATTGGGGGGACCGTGGTAGCACAATGGTTAAGGTGCTGTGCCACAAATCGGAAGGTCGCTGGTTCGATCCCAGCGGGTGTCATTGAATTTTTCATTGACATAAAATCCTATAGTCTACCCAGCCTCTAACAAAAATGAGTACCAGCAGCATTTTCTGGTGGTAAAGGCGGCCGGTGTCTAAGGCTGACGACCTTGACACCATCCTGTACCGTTGTCATGAAATCAGGGAACCTTAACTTCTTGGAAACCTCTGGGCCACTCCGGGCCTGTAATGGGACTGCTTTACCTTTTTACAGCTACGATTATTATTGTTGTTCCTATCTGCTATAGACTTCACGACACATTCGTCCTGTTCATCTCCGCGAAGTAGAGCTTCTCTCTAGAAACCGTTAGTGAAGAAGGTCGCTGCTTTTATGGAACACGAACTTTCCGTATGGTCACATAGAATTAACTTATGTAAAAAGCCATGTGTGTAATGTAAAGCATCATTAAATACAGTTACCTTGCCCGCAGTACATGTTCCGACCATTAACAACAACCATCATTAGGTAATCTCATACTCCAAGTGCCACAGAACTTCTGGGATTTTATGCCGTGCCGATTGACAAATGGCTATTGAAGTTCAGAAAAGTCGCAGTGCTATCATCTTCTGAGTGGAGAGCTGGTTACCTGACCGTCAAGTTAACGTTCTACAATGCTTTGGAACTTCGGTAAAAAGTACCATTCTGCAATTTGAAATATTTCACAAGATTTGAACCTTGCAACACGACTGTGAGAACCTTAAAGTTCGCGTCACCGAATTTCACTCAATTACACTGCTTCTTTACTTTCATGAAGGATCCTTTGGGAAAGTTTGGAAATTGACAGAATTTTTTACTTTATATATAATAATATAAGCTTTCCCAACTCAGGGTAATTAAATTCTGATGCTAATACATTGTATTCCATTCGTTATCTTTTACTTAAATGTCAACAGAATATACCCTGGATTAATTTTATTTATATCAAGTTACTATTTCCTTCAAAGTCAGAAATATATTTTATGTTAAAATCTGACACTAGGCGTTCAATCAATTAGTTATTTTTCTAGAAGTATTAAAAAATAATTTTGTAATTGTCCGCAGATTTATTTTTATCTCAGCTGTAGAAATTGTAAGATGACGTAATATTGAAGTTACTCAAAAATATATACATCTGTGATGTACCTGTTTTGTAATTATGTGCTAAGATTCCTGACATTTTTCTACATCTCATCTTCTTCTTTCCCTTTATTTATCTTCTTCCTCTTCTAATCTTTCCTTGCACATTTTCTTTCAACTATTTCCTTTACCGCTTCACTGCAAACGATGTGAATTGCCATCTACTTAGTGAAGCACGTACAACGCCCATTCATTAGTTACTTTTGGATCTTAAGTGTATGGAGTGAAGCCTTTAGATTCTGTAAACTTTTGCTCGCTTGTGGCTTTCTCTCATCTACGTAATTTGTAATTTTTACCTACTCCATTTTATTTCATTTTCTGTGTAGTTTTATACTACCACTCGGCTTGCGTGTGGCATTTCGCTTGGTTAAGCTCCATTACGTAAGCTGTTACAGTTTGATGTCCCTCCATAACTGCCTTCTCTCAACGTTGTACCAAAACATATAAATTTATGTTTGAACGGCTTGCGGGTGCCAGAGTTGTGTTGCGATCTTAGAATTATTTATACGACTTTATGAATTCATTTCTTTGTTGTCTGTTTTATTCTTAAGCACCTTTACTAATACTGCATACAGTCAAACCCCCCGCACCGCTGTTTTTTTTCAGTACAATTTGTGGCATTACATATAACTTCTGTACGTCAGGGAATTTATGCTCACATGATTTTGTGGGGGCTATTTGAGGGTGGCGCTATACGGGAATTGACTGTAATATTCCTCTCTTATAATCACCCAGTGTCCTTCATTGCCATTTGTAGTATCTTGAACGCATCTTCGGTTTTCTTGCGTGTGTGTCGAATGTCTGGAAACTGCTGTGCAACTTCTTGAGTTACGTATAATTTTTGTTGTTGTCGTTGTTGTCGTTGTTGTTGTTGCTGCTGCTGTTGCTTTTCTGTTTCCTTTAAATCTGGCTGTTGAGTTTGTGTCTGTCTGTCCGTTGTGATTCAGAGGGACGTTATGGCAGTATTAACCCCGTGCACAAAATACCGCCACTGGCACATATGCCGAGGGAGTTGAATATAGTCCTCTTTATCACTGCCTCTGTCTTTAAAATTAATTTTAGTGTTCCCACCGTTTAAGAAAGTGTCTTCCAAGTGATTTCTACCTTTCAGATTCTGCGACCAAATTTTAATGTATTACATAGCTGCTGTTTGTGCTACATGTTTGAAATGTAGATTTGCAGACAGATAACGGCAAAACACGGCATTCTGAACTAAATTGTAAAAATACGGTCTCGAATTGAATTTTGTCTCAATTTATTTGCGAACGTGGAGCAATTTAACAGTCATGTCTTATTCTCAAGAAAGTAGCACAATTTATTAGTATACAGGTGTATTCTGATGGTTTTCACATAGTTAAGAAGTCGTTCTTTATGCAGATAATGATGTAAACACTTACAGTTTAGGAAGTTTGTGAATATATGCTTTTGGCTATCACCAAAACATAACACCTGAAGTACATCTGAGGATTTCAACCTAAGAGATCTTCTATTGATCACACTTCCTGCATTCTTCAAATGCTTGAGAAAAACAGGAACAAACTGAGACAGCATATCGTTTCGAACAGCCTATGATTCCTTGAGGAGTGAGTTTATCTTTAACATTCTTCTAGGGTTTAGTTTAGTCATAGAATTCGTTAGGATAATTAAAATGCGTTCAATTGGAATGTATAATGAAGACCAGATAGCCAGACATTTGTTTGCTTGGTCCACAAGTAGGCCTGACACAATGAAAACTATTGCATATTCAGACTTAACAGAACGTAAGAAAAAATTACAGCATGGGGATAGCTTATAAATCCTTTGAAACCGTCGTAAAATTTATGCGCGTGGGAATTACATGAATGGGAACCACGTAGACGAAGTTAAGGGCAGATTAAATTCTAGAAACGCCTGCTAAATTTCGACGAGAATATTTTTTCCTGGCGGTGATTATTTAAGAATATATGATTGAAATGTACCGAACTATAATGTTGCCTCTTTATTTGTGTGGGCGTGAAACTTGGTCTCTCACGTGAAAAGAACAGAGGCTGAGGAAGACGGTGGGCGTAAGATGGATTAAGTAACAAGAGGCTGAAGAAAATTACTTAACAGGAGCTTCATGATTTGTGATTCTGAACAAATATTCATTCACCACCATCTAGTGTCAAGATTAAGAATGAGTGGATCTATACCGCCACTCCCCCTATGTACATTTGTGACATTTGTGGGGGCAACTTGACAAAATATTGTTAGAATGAGCAAATGAAGGGCGATGAGTTGGGTGGGGCATGTGGAACATGTGGCGTAGAAGAGAAATACCTATCGTGGAGAAACGTGAAGAAAAGAGATCACTTGGAATACTTAGGCGTAAGTTTAGAAATAATATTTGTAGCGATCTTGCAGGAAGAGACTTCTCAGGAATGATTCTTCTTCATGCGTTGGTGTATATTTTGTACCTACTTAACGCCAAAAAATTGCAGGCCCATATTTTTCTAATTTTAAATATAAATGCCACTGTCTTTTCGATTTGAAACAGAGACATAAAAAATCTCTAGAAATATTTTTATAAAATCTCCATGATTTCTTGGCAATTAACCAACTAAATTCACAAATTCTTGTTTTATAACAAGATTTATTATATGCTTCTACATGTTTCGAGCACCATGTGGTGCTCGAAACATGTAGTAGCATCACACTTGTATGTGTGATGATACCAGATGCTGTATAATACAATTTTGACCTCCTGATGATGAGCACATAGTGCTCGATACATGTAGAGGCATATAATAAATCTTCTTATAAAACAAGAATTTGTGCGTTAAGTTGTTTAATTACCAAGATTATACTCAGATGCACGGTTAGCAGAACATAAAAACTCCATGATTTGTTTTTGTATGTAGAAATATGAGAAATATCACGCTGAATATCAGTCTGTCATGAACAGTACAGCATCGTCTGCTGATAGAATGGTCTATAATCAGGTTATGTGTCTTAATCCTAAATTACAAACGTGTGGTCATAATTATTAATTCCCTGAAATTTCTGATTCAAATGTCACATTAAGTATCTGGTTGTAAACTTCACGTGCCGAACTTTATGTCCTCCAAAACAATTACGTTTGGCGTTATTAACACTGTGTTTGAGCAGTAGATAGTAATAAAAGCGGGGTTTCTTGCTTTCATTTTCTTCAGCAGTCTGTTCATTAGCCATCTGTCGTTAAAGGATAAGAGCGAGTGGGAGGCAGTGGGGAAGTATTACTTCTGCGATTTGCAACATGCCGAGTTGTATTACGCTTGCTCTCAGGAGAAAGGTTCTTATCTCGCTTGGAAGAGACGACACTGGTAATGCTGTGATTTGTTTTGTACCCTTCTTGAGGTGGAGCATGGGCGGGAGAGTACAAGCCCTACTAACAGAACAGACATAGGAAGTGCAGCAAACTGTACAGCACAGTAGAATTTCACATACATATCAGAGAAGTCTGCTGCCCTACATTTTTTTGATTGTACGAATTTTTTAAACTTTAAGATGAAGACAGAAACTTCTCGGCAATTATTGGTAAATTTATGTCTCTGTACACAGTGTGAAGTAGCAGAAGACGTCAAATTCCCCACTTGTTTGGTGTTTCTGTATGACTTTTATTAGGTTAGTGCCTGGAATTAGACGGCAAGGAATATACACTAATTATTTAAAATGCTTTTCTTATGGCAAAACAACTTAAAATGTCTATTCCTTGATTGGCCTGGTTTTAGAAACGAATGCCGCACTCATCTATTTTTACCTAACTAATTTTATTTGATTTGTGCTATATTTATGGAAAGTAAAATTATGTATTAAAACTTAATTTATTTTTTTCTAAATGCCTTCTTATACCTCATTGTCATAAGCTAATAATTTCTATGCTGAAAGCAGGCATGGCGGAGTAGGTCTTTAAGCAGAACATTTTTGTATAGAAATTGTTAAGACCACTGCAAAACCAGTTAAAATATGTAATTCGAACCACGATGCCTGTGAACGCCAATGATGTACTCATGTAACAATAACCATGCTTTTATATGAGACCAGAATGTACTCTTGGCAGTAAAGGATGGAATCACTAAATATTATGGAAAGTACTGAATTGGCGGAAAATTTGTGTTTCAATTCCCTGGGATATTTTTATAAAAGGGGGCATTAGGTGGTAGTGTTGAATAAAACTGTGGACGTCGACATTTCTACATAATCCTTTTATAATATGATTAGGGAGAACTGCGGAGTTACGGGACCGGGCATGATCACGCAGAAGCTTTCTCTCTTCTTCACTTCCTCTCTCCACATTCTTTCTCTTCATGCAAATATTTTAAACCCACTCTCAATGCTCCATCCGTTCTTAACTGTTCCTGTAACCGTGCTTTGAATTTACACCATACTGACCTAAAACTATTTCCATTTATTGCAAAAACATAAAACTAGCGAGCTAATTTTTATTCGTTGCTTATTTAACCACATCTAGCCAGTACAGTGTTAATTTAAATTTTAATGACAGTCTATGGGAGAAAGTCTTGATTTATGAATGATATTAACTTTTTTCAAAGTTGTTTGTTTTTTTTCTGGGTAATTCCCCGGCGTCTGAATTTTATATTCCGACGTTTCGGAACACGTGGTCTGTTCCATATTCATAGACAGGTAGGTATGAAGTATTACCTCATACCTACTTGCCTATGAAGATGGAATAGAATGTTCCGAAACGTCGGCATATAAAATTCAGACGCCGGGGAATTACCCAGAAGAAAACATACAACTTTCAGAACTCGACGAAAGTTTGAAATCAAGAATAACTTTTCTCAACGTCGTGAATAAAGATTACATTTTCTTTTTTGACTGCTGTAAAGATGGAGTCAGGAATAATCTCCTAAATGTCTTTAACGACTTATCAATTAAAACGGCTTCATATTCCGGAGGACTGTAATATTTATGCAGGATAACTTGTGGAAAGCGAAAATTGGCATCAGTGTGTGGAGGTACAGCCCAACATTTGTTATGTTTGATTGCAGGAAGCCACGCAAAATCCTTAGCGCAATAAGTGTTAGTGCCAAGGTTAGAAAGCGGGTCCTTAGGAACTGAAGTTACCCTAGTTGTGACTATAAATTTACACAATTCTTACTGGGTGTGGATGTTTGTTTCTTGAAGTCTACATTTTAATACTAAAATTTGTGTGCCTATATGTGAAAGTGTCTTCTGCTTTGTACCTCATACTCATCTGTAAGGGGAAGAGTCTTTACCGAGAATTTAATCTTAATTTTCCAATTAATAAATATATGTGAACTTGAGGGTTGTTTGACCGTGCATCTTCCTCATGAAATAAAGTGAAATGCCAACTTGATGCAACTAGGTAATCTTATGGATGTATTCTTAGCTCGACTGGTTTCAGGTACATACGCCCATCATCAGAAGCATTAGATGCTCCTGATGATGGGCGTATGTACCCGA
>Ga0123352_10008994_pt1 | contig 15596 bp, 6 predicted proteins | sample TergutLab28metaG_FD_89700 | JGI IMG/M metagenome (GOLD analysis project Ga0123352, IMG submission 89700) | Labiotermes labralis P1 segment gut microbial communities from Petit-Saut dam, French Guiana - Lab288 P1 | ecosystem: Host-associated > Arthropoda: Insects > Digestive system > Gut ... | reverse complement strand
TTGCTTTATTATATATTGCTCAACATGTTTCAGACGTTAATACGTCCATCTTCAGGAGCTAGCGAGTACTTGTTGTGTTGTGTAGGGTGACTTGAGGCGTGCTGGTGTTATGTGGCGGGATTGCCTGTTGGTGATGTGGTATCCGAGTGTAGGCTGAACCACTGGTGGTTCAGCCTACACTCGTCTGAAACATGTTGAGCAATATATAATAAAGCAAGTGTCATCTAGTTGGTCAACCTTTATTCAAACACTTTCTAAGGTTTAGACACAATCGTCAAATGACTTAAGATACATTCATAAACTATTTTTACATCTCAGTTCAAGAAAGCGTGTGCTTGTGTGTTCTTCAAGAGTAGTAAGGGTAACGCAATCCTTGTAAAGACCTTGACAGGCCCTGAGGGTTCCACGAGTTTGAGGCTTCCAGAATTCAAGACAATGGGCACATGAATGTGGGAAAGTTGTCAGATCTACGCACCGACCCCCGTCCCCTCCCACGAAACATTCCCAGTACTGATTTATGTTAGAGGTTGAGTCTACCCAAGACGGAAGGATTGTATAAATGTAAAATTCCAATGGAACACTAGACCATACGGCTTGTAGCGCAGTCCCTGAAACAGCTGTTCCACCGTGTGCCGCCTTCAAAAGTTGCGTGTATAAAAATCCATCATGTGGAATTACTGTCCACGTGATCACATCATATGCTGTCTGTGTGACCCATAATATCCGAAACTCTGTGAATTTTTTCTACTAATTGAACTGCAAAGTCCGTTTCGACCAACAGGTCCGAAAATCTACTTAAAGAATAAAGGAAACTGTCTGATCATCTCCTCAAATATTAAAAACACCCGACAATGTCTGATGCAAGTTTTCGTCAAATTACAAGACATATATTCTATTTCACCCTATGAACATGAAGATTTAGGCAACAAGTTCCCTCCAAAATGTAGCAACCGACCCGTCAAACTATAAAACATCAATTCCCAGCAATTATAATCATGATATTTTCGTTGCTTTAATCAATGAGGAGAAATGTACCCTGACCTGCGTCAATGTAATGTTTATTGAAAGAATATTAGGTAACTACACAAAATTAATACCTCCTTTATTTACTACTCTTGCCAAATTAGTCCGAGTTAAACAATTCCTAGTTCTGAAAATGTTAAAATAACGAGAGTTTTATTTAGATTCACAGGCCAAGAATTCGATGCATTAGAAGGTGCGTGCTGCAACGTCTTTTCAATTCAGGACACCAAAACCCTACGACTTTCACAACACATATGCCAAAGAGGTTCGAAATTGTTACAACATCTTTGTTGGAATGCTTGGGAATTCCTACCCGTTGAAGATGGCCCCAATAATTGAAATATTTATTTGTAGGCATCTAAATCATAGTGGATTCAAGGGCGATAACTCCCTGAAATGCACCACAAAATTTTATCAATTTTGTGGAAGATGTGATCTTTTTCCTACAGTATAATACGCATATAACGCCTTAAATTATATGGTTTATTGGTTATAATGTTTGGAACTTACAGGGAAATGAGATACATGGCGACAACCTGCAAATGGCTTTTGTAAGAATGAAGTCGCGTTAGCTTCGTAAATTGTCATGTGCTCCACGGCAATCTTAAAATTTACACAAACGCAGTAAGATATTTTCGGGACAGAAATTTCTAAGTTCTTAATCCTGGTGTCAAGAATGGAACAACATATATAACAGGATGAAGAGATTCTTTCATTTCAGTGTTACGAGTAGGGGGAGAGGGGAGGGGGAGTGATTCAACGGGTCAATTAGAATGAGCCTGAGTGGATCCGGAAACAGGGAATTCACTGCAGCATGGCGGCAGAAAGGGTGAAAAAGTTGTGGGTAATGATTCATCTTACCACGGTACAGCATACCGTTCAGTAGTTGCCATATGAACCGACTCCAGCATACCGTTCAGTAGTTGCCATATGAACCGACTCCAGCATACCGTTCAGTAGTTGCCATATGAACCGACTACCTTCCTTTTTACAATTAGTGTCCACTCAGGCCGCAAAAAAATAAAAGACTATCATTTACGTCCATCCGTCCGAATATTTTATTTAACACATGTCTCAGCGGATTTAAATTAAACATAGAAAGAGATCTACATCACGTGATGCAAGAAGGTTTTACTGTTGGGTAGTCATACCAAAGAGGTTTCTAAGTAGTTAATATAACTCAGAAAGGTATTATCCTACAAGGAGGAACATATCACAACACACACGACTAGTAAAGACCACCAAATTTTCACTTGAAACTTCCTTTTAAGAGAAAGGGGTGTACAAACAACGCATTTGAGATCTGTGCTCTTCGTATTGGAATAACAACAAACACATTTTAAATGACAGCAATATGTACAATCAAAGCCAAACTCTAATTTACAACATCTCAATTTTCGTAACACAACAACAGAGCGCCCTTTTAAAATAATCAAAGTAGAATGGAAAATTTTTAATTAATATTTCAGCTTCCTTTAAATACAGAAGTACGATTCCTCGCAGATTTGTATGCAACATAACCCTTTAAAAACAAGTGGTTAGTTCACCTTACGTATCGCCACATTCAACATGATCCTACCATCCACGTAACATCTTTAATGTACAGTAAAAAAAATTGTTTACGAAATTATCACTTCTCTCATCAGTGTTATGTCCCACCTGTCACATTCACTTGGATTTCTGTCAAAATATTTTTCCTAACTGTTGTAAATTTAAATGAATAAGTTTTCTGTCTTTGTTTTTAGCGAAATCAAAATTAATTTTGTGACACAATACTTGTGCACTACAATTTCCCTTTCAAAACTTTTCGGTTGTTTCTTAAAAGACAACCGGCTAACAGATAACCGGTTAACACATGGCGTTTAGACACACGTTGTCAGACATCCTCCAACTGCTTTCTCCCTATTCAGGATGCTTTATCAGTCACTTCTGACACTCGATGTTGCGTTAGTGAAAGGAGTTGAAGAAAGGAAGAAAGAAAATATTTTCTGTTTGGCTTTATGAGTACTAGAAGCTCGCAAGTCATAAATTCTGCAATCAGCAACGAGCTATAAAAAATGAAAGGCCACAAACTTGAGCCTCTTCCTTTGCAATGCCATTCACAACACGAAAATTCACATTCAGTCACGGCAACTGAATTCATGAACGGAACACCCATGGAGGGGCTTCGAATCTCCAGTTTATTGCAACTAAATCAGCAATTGTGGAGTCACATCGATATCAAGGGAAGTACAAAGGCGTTATTGAATTATATAGCCATATATTTTCGTAAGTGGTTACTGGAGTGTCGGGAAACAAACTGCTGTCACCTACATTATGTCCTGAAGACGGAAGAACTAGATACCTTCACAACTGTTGTGCTTATCTACCTGAATACATAGCCTTGTAACCCAGAACACCACTACAGTCTTTTTGCCTTGATAATCTCAAGTCTCACAAAAAAATCAGTCCTTATTAAATGTTATTTGCGTTGGACACTAATATGTGACAACTCAGTAAATAAACTAACTGCAAAGGGAAATGCGTTTTATGTTCTCCATTCCTTCGAATAGGTATTTTGCTCGTACTGGACTATTCTTACGTTGAGAAAACTGATATAGAACATTTCATTTCTTTTTAACGACTTCAGTAGCTTGCATACCAGAACTCTGGAAGGAACTTAAAAAATATTACATTTCTCTTTTAAATTTGAAATATAAAGATTTTACACTAATTTTAATTAACAGATAACTTCAAATTAATTTTGGTCTTATATACCAAATTAATTGCAAAAATAAAGCTCCCAACCATGTTCGCTGTGTTAAATGTTCTGTTCGGCTGACTGTACAGAATTATTTCATATTCAGAGGAAAATCGGAATGAACTGGAAATGAGGTTCTACCCTTCATTTTGAAAATGACCATATCATGTGGACGATTCTGATATAAACGTGGTGAAGAGGCGGAATTTCTACAACAAAATATCATAAGCGGGAACGTGAACCAATAATTAGAAGTACGAGTAAATTAATATGCAAATAATTTTGCACTGCACACCATCAGAGATTTCCAAACAGGCACACAGCTTACGTCTGTATGCATCTGTCCTGACGCAACATTCGTTTCGACTCATTGCCATAATCTCCTCTGGTCTGCCTCACGAATCCTAAGTCTAGAGACAGCACTTTCTAAACTCCATTAACAACGTCTTTCAAGTGTAATCCAAATGCTCTGAAGAACCACAGGCGATATTTTATTCATCTCAAAACTGAAAGCCCTGTTACAGTGAACATGTATCAACAAAGACATTTATACTAAATATAACTCAGCAGGAATGGACTGATACAACTGGCCTATAGCTCTGCACTTCAGAGTCTACGTGTTTCTTTCATTTGGATTCAAATCTAATCCCTTTTGACGCTCGTCTCTAGTTTATATTTCTTCTAAGCATCACCTAAAATTTTATAGTAATAAATATTGTTAATGAAAAGTAATAAACTTAATTATTATGCCTATACCATAAAATGCTCACCCAGTATTATTTCAATTCTCCCACTTATCTGGATGTTCATGAATTACATACTGAATTAAATTATTTTCTTTTTCACAAAGTATCAATGAATAAGAAATCTGTCGGCTTTGTTAGGCCCATATTGTTAAAAGACACTAACTAGTGTTTTAATTTCAGTGATTTTGTACGTAATGAGCTCGTTGCACTTACATTCAGACCAATCAATTAGTTGGTCACAGTGTGTGTCCATTTAGTCTGCTAATTTAATTGTGTAACTTCATTCCAGCCACTTTTAAAGGCAGATGAAGATGAAGCTATGTACATGGAATAAAAAACCTGAAATCCGAATTCATGGCACAGTTAATCGTAATCTGTGTGCCAGAGACGACGTTCTGCAACCCGAGATTCTACCAAGCATATTATACTCGTACAAAAAAACTGGAATTTTTTATCCGACAATAATATCTTTTGGTAACCGTTCCATACAGTTGGATTAATAATAGTCTCCGGAAAAATCAGGTGAAGGGTATAATTGATCCACATGTGAAGAGAGCCCCCAAAAACAGCACCAGTTTCAGACAATTTATTTAGATGTAGTATTTCAACAGTCCTATCAAGCAGCACATTTGTGTTAGTTATTACATTATGACACCACAAAATTCACCACTATGTATTGCGACTTTCTTCGAACGCAAATTTCCCTCAGCTCAACAACATATTCACCGCGTTCCCTGGGGTCCTCTAAAGCACAACACCGCAGTCATGAACTCATCACTGATCCCCATTACAAACAAGGTGGCTGCAGCCCGCATACGTACTGTATCATTAAGATTAATTTTAATGTATTGTCCAATCTAGGCCTTCTTTTCTTCTTCTTTTTAGCGCAATAGCCCCCAGTGGGCCAGGGCCACCTCATTCACGAGGTTTCTAGATCACACACAACGACGCACCGCAGTCGGTAGGACTACTCTGGACGATTGATCAGCTCGCCGCAGAGACCTCTAATTGACAAAACACAACACTTAGAACAGAGAAACATCCATGCCCAGGTAGGATTCGAAACCACAATCTACGTCCTACACAACCTGAATTACCGCCTTCCTTCCTACAGATACGTGACTGTCAAACGCAGCTACACACTAGCACTAGCACTAGCACCCAGCTGCACTTCACTAAAAACAAATGGATAAGACAATTTTAAAATTCAAGTTTCTCACAAATGTGTGCCGACACACAGTACTATCAAAAGTCCTGAAGTTTACACACGAACACCCACGCCCTTCGACACTCTCAGATAACTATCTGCAGTGAGCATATCTTCGCAAATTCAACGAAATTCTGTCAACAGCGTAAGTTATACACCGTGCTGGGAAAATGAGAATAATATACACATGTAGGAAGGAATACAATGCCTCATTGAAATTTCGTTTCAGCAATAAAAAAAAAGATACATCAATCAGTATGACTGGCCTGTCAGTTGCAATTCGAACACAAGGACTCTAGTAAATTGAATCCTTCAAAACTAGTTACACAGAATGAAATAATTCATAGCGTTATATTTGCCCAAAAGACAAAGCACATTATGACATCTAGAATTAGGCAGAACAATTGAGTCCCTTAGAGAAGACAGCAGAATACTTTATATCAATGTTAGAAAAAGCGATTTCTCGGGCGCACTGTAACACGTACGCAATCCCAAGTGACTGACCGTCTATGTAACACACTGTAGGACCCGCTTCTCTGTAACGATGACTTCCTGAACAAGATGTACTAGGATCGTGTGCTGCTTGTTCTACACACACATCAGCAGCTTTGAAACATGTAGTGCTAGCACTGAATGCCCCTTTTGACGTATTAAAACTGAAGAAGAGTAACAAGAAACCCGTAGGGGTGTTAGGAGAGTCACTACAACTATTATTACAGGGAAAACAGACAATATACTGCTCTGACGTTTCCCTGGTTCTACCCGCCCGTCTGTATTGGTCAATATAAGCTGGAGGCAAGGTAGGTGGTTGGCATGTGACAACAATAAGCTATTGAGACGTGGGATGTTGAAGTGTGCAGCAGAAAGAAGTTGAGCATTTGGGCTGAATTTTGTGTTTAGAGAGCAGCTTTTTGAGGAAGGCTTGATACGGCCAGAATGGCTTCTTGTGGGAGAAATTTGTAAGTTAATGCGTGGACAGCTACATGAGAAACATTAATTGCATCGTAAAATTTGGTTACCAGTTCTGAATTTTCCCCAGGACTGCGGAAAATCACAATACACCTTTAGCGATTTGGTCGGTCGTAGGACCTTCAAGATTAAAGATTGAATATAATCTCAGTTAGATTTATTAACTCAGTCCCTACCTCATAGAGAACAAAATACCTCTCCATTATAAATTCTTCTTTCACTGCGATACTCTGACGATGAAGGCACTACTCTTTACGAAACACAGTATCACAGCCCAGACACGTTTAGCAGTCAAACACAAAGCAATAAACGCTCTTTATCATATTACACACATAAATATGTCAGAAAAACGCAGGAATAAACAGTACTTAAACACCTTCAAAAATACTTTTTTATTTTGAATAAAATACCTTGTCGTTTACTCTGACAACATGTTTCGACTATAAGTCGTCACTTTTGGTTACTTCAAAAAGTGTGAAAATGTAAAATCTAAAATTGTATAAACATAAAATATGAAGCATTGTGCGTCCCTATTTTGGAGTGAGATCTCATTGCTTACTAAAGTATTACATTATATATTGCATTGTTACAAACTCTACAAATTATTATTTTTTAATTCCTCAAATAATTTAATTTTGAATTCAGAACTTTGTGTACATAATCTAACCAATGGTCTTCGAAGGGTTAGCCCTTGAATGCCCAGCGATCACTGCATGTGGCAAAAGGTTAAACTTTAAAAACTTCTAGGTCCTACTCACAGAGTGCATTTAAGGAACAGTTTTCGAATCCTGCACGGACAAACAATAAGTGTCATTACCAACTACAAGATCGCATTTATTATATTTCTGGTTGCAACAAAATTGTCCTTTGCTCGTCAATGATTTTTCTACATTGTACAATGACCATTAAAGTTTTTGAAAGAGACGTAAAGAGAAAAAGTGCAAAAATTCTGGGAAGTGAAATTGCGTTTAATTGCCCAATTTGTTTGGTGATTTTGCGCAGTTTGCAGTGTAGTTCTACGCTCTTACATAAAAGCCATTATTGTGCCATAATCACAATTTACTGAAGAAGAATTCAGGAAAGGAAGGTTTTGAAATCAGGTAAGTTCTATTGGAAAATAAGGAGAAGACAAAATTTGCTTACTGCCAGAAAAATGTACATTGAATTTTGTAACGTATAGTAAAAATATGCAAAAAATAAAATTAATTACTGCAGTCTGTTTTTCAGACTTGTTGCATTGTTTGTTTGTTCCGATATATTCGTTTCGAGATATGAAAATCAGAAACGAAGTTCTTTGGAGAATTACATACACCATTTTCAAAATGAGTCCAGTATGAAAAGTTCAATTACATACACCAAAATTTTCCACCTCGTCCAGTTTCTACACAGAATGAACATTTCTGAATGAAAGGAGTCGGCATCATCAAGTTTATTATCGCGAATTTTCTTTCCATCAGTTTCGTCAAATTCGTCATATTCGTTATCCCTTTTTTTCATCGACAGATGGAGCCTCTTTACCTAACCGATAAGTCTTTTTACGTTCAATTTTTCAGTATCAGTTGAATTGCTGATTTTACGATGCTGTATGCTCGACCGACTCCTCCTAGAGAATTCCTGATGTCACTGAACGAAGCGCTGTCTCTAGCTGTCCTTCCGCATAATTTCTCCATGAAATTTTCCTCACAAGTGATCTTGGTAATAAACTACCCTACCGATATAGCAGTAGGAATTTTAGAAGCGGGGAGTATTAAATATTGGTTACAGTCTCCTGCAGGGAGAAACATCAGTGGCCAAACAAATAATTATTCTGCCCCGAATATCCAGGCAACAAGCTCTCTCTGATCCTTCGTAACTAAATGACACATTCTCAAAGGAAAAAAAAGTTCAATTTCTTTAAGCTCCTTCCCACGCAGTGCAAGCTGTTGCAATAATGCAAGGTAAGGCTGCACTGGAGAGAATTTCCAAAATTACGCTGCCAATTACTGACCCAAAATGGTGCACTCTATTCATACGACAAATTGAAACGTTGTGTGACTTTACTTTTAGTGGAATGAAGGTGAGAACAAGCTCCAGCTTACAAAACACGGCGCGCTATATATAGCAACACAAACTGAAGGATACGGTTCCCTTAAAACTGAACCATTTACGACGTCAAAACTGAAAAGTGAACGGGCAAAATATATTTCTCTACTCGAGGCACAGCTATTGTAAATGCCCCTAATGACTGTGATGTGGCTTATAGTGTCTGTAGGTAAGTATCAGCACAATTCATACAATTGAATAACGTACCCTGTTTTAAAAAAAACTATGCGCAGAACTCCCCCCTCTTTCCCTACGTGTTTCATACCCCAACAAGCATTAACTGATTGGTCTTTATAAACCATATGGAATGCGTAAGCCTACCACGTAGTTAAACCTTTCTAAATATAACATCCGTAAAACTCTGCATATATCATTTTATCCCGATATTTTTCGGGTCTACACTTTTATGGAACACCTATCAATTTTAAAATTAGTAACATTTAATTACAGAAGAATTAAACAACATCCTAAACTAACTGTTTTGGTTAACATGTAAAAAATCTATGACAGGTTGTACATATATCTCTATGCGTGACTTTGACAACGTATGTCGGGGAAACTGATATACTCGTATATGGGTACATGCCGGATGAATGTTGTACTTAGACAGTTAAGCCTAATGTCTGTTCTTAATTTTTCTAGGGTTCTGCGCCTATAATTTTACTCAAAGCAATTCGCCCTCATTCCTGAAACACGGGACGTTTCACAGCGAAGGTTTCACGACTCACGACTCGCCGTCATCTGTACCAGACATGAGCCTGACGGTAATAAAAGAGGCTCAGAAGAAAACTGAACTTACAGAATTGCCAGCTGAGCAGACCTCGATTCAAAAGCTCTATAGACCTTTTGTCGTTTAGTACAAACTGTGAATACATGAATGATAAAGGACTAAAAGAAATGTCTCCTTCCAATTCCCCACCCCACCGTCTTCTCAATAACCACGTAAGGGCAGTGGACGATGGACGTTTCCCGCAGTCAGCTTGTGCCCTTTCCGCCCTATTTCATACGGCGCGAGGTCCGTCACGTATGTACAGAAGATAGGCATTACTGGGGATTGATAACTCGCCATAGAACGCTGTTGACACAAACAAGCGTGGACGATGCAAGCCGCCTGGAAATGTTCGCCTCATTTGTCATAAAGACGGAAAACCCAATACTATACGCCTATTTAAGCTCACAATTCGCTTTCCTTTTACGAAGCTTAAGACCAGCAGTTATTTAATAAAAGCAGCAGCAGCAGCAGCAGCAGTATTAGCACCAAACTGTATGAAAGGGGTTGTTGGTTTGTAGATTAATGACTCGATGAAATGACGATAGTACTCAAGGTTTCCTCAAATGAATGCCGATATTTCATAATTAAATCTCCGTATATACATATATATATATATATATATATGTGTGTGTGTGTGTGTGTGCATATATGTGTGTATTTATGTATGTATATATGTATTTATGTACATAGGTATGTATGTGTGTATGTATGCATGTAACTATGATGTATGTATGCATGTATGTATGTACGTCTACACGTACATTCTGAAAATGTTTATGGATTCATTTACAATTTTGAATAAATGTCAAGACCTATCGTGATGTACAGGAACGTTTTCAGAAACTAACGTTTCCCTGACATAGCAGAAAATAAATATTTTGCGATCTGTCACGAACGTGTTACAAGAGAATAGGTCATACAACAGGTTTAGAACACACACATATATATATATATATATTGGGTTCTGAACTTTTGCCTGTAATAGTTACAGTTCAGATTTAATTGCACTCTTTTCCCACTAATTTTTCACGCATTTCCGTCACAATTCAGGCACTTATTTTATCGTTGGATGCGCTGTCTCTTCCTGTTGGAGGCAGTCATAGTATTGTGCTATTCGCCAGCGTGTCACAATGTTGCTAACTCGCTACTATCTTTAAACTGGGGTTATTTATATATGTAAGCTTGTTTTCTGGTCGAACACTGTCCTTGTTTCACTAAGTTTTCTTTGTGGATTACCATATTGATTAATATTCGCAGTTTAATATAAACGAAGCCGTTTCTTCATATCCGTAATATCGAACAACGAAATAAACTGGGGACTCGGTAGAACAAACCTTCCAATCTACCGCGTATTTTTTATTTCTGTATTTTGTTATTTATTAAATTCGAAGGTATTTTGTATTGCCTCACATACGGCCTCTCCAGTTCATCATCCCCCGCACCACGATAGTTTTACCTCACAGAAAGTCTGCAACCGTCGAGACGTCCTGTGGAAACGGTGGTGCTCAAGATCGCCAATAAAAGGGACTTTCTCTAATATCCTTGTTACTGGTAAACTTTACTGCGGCTTCTGATATTCATCTTTTTAACGGTTTTAAACGTTACTTTTAAGGGACATATTTTGTATTTGACATTAATCCACGCACAGAAAGAAACGATAAATTTAATCAGCTAAATAGATCAAATGTGTGGAAGATATATCTGTTATCCTCTACACATCCAGTTGTTCGGAATGCGGACATGCAGTCACTGTCTCACATAGTTATCGACAGGTGGCTGCTTTACCGTCTAATACCACATATTTCAGCACGTCCTCTAAATTGTGATACAGAGTGCTTCTATAGAACATCCAAATGGGCATTATGAGCATTGCTGTTTCAAAACTTACCTGTCACTTCTCTGTTCATGAGTACGTCGCACATTAGCCTTACACTGTTCTAGCCATCGGTTTATTGAATTTCTGCCACAGCAAGGGAAGTACTATCTCCATAGTATGGGACATTACATGTCACTCTTTCTGAACTCTTTAATAAAACGCAGAAACCGGTCAAATTCACGTTCACCAAATAAGTGTTACAGAAAGTACGGAAACAGCGGAATTACAAGTGGAATACATACCTCTCCTCAAACATGTCAAAATAAAACGGTAAAGTATAAAAACGGTTCAGTGACGTAAGTCATAAATACTCCCGTTTGTCTCTCGCACGGGATGGCGAGACTAAGGAATCTTGATGAAAGGCCTAATCCTAATAATTAACCAACTTGATGCAAAAAAATCTTGTTTATAATAAGTTTATTAAATGCCTCTACATGTTTCGAGCAAATGTGCTCATCATCAGGAGGTAAAAATTGTATTATATAGCATCTGGTATCATCACACCTGTAGATGGCCCTCCGGTGCACAGGTTAGTAGAGGACTGTAGTCCTCTCCTAACCTGTGCACCGGACGGCCATCTACAGGTGTGATGCTGTATAATACAATTTTGACCTCCTGATGAATAACACATAGTGCTCTAAACATGTTGAGACATTCAATAAACTTATTATAGAACAAGATTTTGTGCATCAAGTTGGTTAATTACGAGGCTTATTCAGAAAGTAAGTACCGTTTCGCTGTAAAAAATCGAGTAAGGTTTCGTATAACATTTTATTGTTATCAGATTCAACATTCTTCAATATATTTTTCCACATATTCGCCGCCATTATTGAGGCACTTATCATAGTGGGGCACAAGTTTTTGTATACCCTCCTCATAGAATGTGGCCCCCGATAACCCAAATGACTACTGACAATGTCATAGAGTCTTTGAAATGTTAGGAAAGTGCAGGGACAGATCATAAATTGTGAAACGTCTGTCGTCACGCAATCTTTCGTTGACCTTACGCACCAAATCATCCTTCACCAAAGATGGACGCCCACTTCGCGCCTCATTGTGCACGTTTTGTCGTCATTCATTGAACATCCGAACCCATTTCCTAACCATGCCATCACTCATCGCATTGTCACAATACACTTGAGAGATCTGGTGATGAATCTCACTTCGTAGCACATTCCTAGCGTTCAAAAAACGAATTACAGACCGTATTTCGCAGTCTTCGGCCCCTTCAATTGTCTTAAACATGTTTAACGCACAGGAACAAACATAAACATAACACGAATTTCACGAAGTGGCGTCTGTGGCTTCTCAATTGATAGAGGAAATCACTGCACATGCGCAAAGTGACAGTCTCGAGGATGCGCGAGAGATATGCGCAGACGGTACTTACTTTCCGAATAACCTACGTAATTAAGATAACTTTTTTTTAATCTTGGCCCATTCTGCAATGTCCGTACGTAAACGTTTATACTGTAATAGTAACATAAAAAAACTGTATTTGTATTACGCGGTGAGTAATTTTTTAACAACTATTTTATTATTCATCTACTCTCACTTCCTTCAATGCTTCGGTTCTGCGCTCTGGCGGATAATTGAAGTTTTACTGCAATTTACTTCGGTGGACAGCCCTCGAAACATTCCCTTACAGTTCAGTTTTGTGATGGTGGTCAAAGTAATTCTACTGCCTCATCCAGTCATTTCGCTAACGAACTGCAACTTTCGCTGGAAATGTTATTTTATTTCGTAAGGAATTTGATGTCAGGGGTTTCGAGTTTCCGGGATGTGGCCTCCCTGTGGCTGTGTTTCTCGACTTTCAAACCTAAGGCACTGCTTTTGAAACGTTAGCGTGTACTACCCTAGCAACAGGATGTCCCATCACACAAGAAACTTTATCATCACCAAGCTGCTGCGGGGATTTAAAATCTCCCTAATTTGTGTTTATTCATTGTTGAATTTTCTATAAAGGATAAGAACGACATTTAAGCAAGATAGAAAATGTCAGTATGAGGTAACAGAGAAGCGATAGAATTTTTGCCTTCTGGAACAGTCTTAGAGTGTCATACCAATTAATCTAACATGGCGACACTTCGTTATTGTTCACAATTTTATACTACGAAATATTGTTACTACTATTACTCAGTGAAATGTTCTTGGGCGGACAGCAGCGTCAAGATATTTTAGGGACTGGCTCCGTCCTCATCTTCAGGGCGTTGGTGGCGGCTTGGTAGAGACAAGACTGTCTGTCAGTTCCTGAAGGGACGGAAAACTTTCACACCTAGACGCGGCTTTCTGCCCTAGAAAATTTATTTCAATTCTGTTTCCGCAGAAGCTTCAAGACTAGTAATAGTGTTTATTATTATTATTACTTTATTATTATTATTAATATTATAAATACAATATTTATAATTCTACATAAATTTTGTCTAAGATACACGTGTTGGTCTTAACGTAACATCAAATATTCATTCCGTTGCAAAGTTTTGTAACTTCTGGGTTAAAAAAAGTGGGCCCGGTAGCTCAGTCGGGATAGCGACTGAGCTACGGGCTGGACGGTCCGGGAATCTAATCCCGATGTTGGCGAGGTTTTCCGCACCTGTCCAGACCGGCTCTGGAGCCCACCCAGCCCCCTGTACATTGGGTACCGGGTCTTTCCCGGGGGTAAGGAGCGGCCGGGGCGTGACGCTGACCTCTCACCCCCTTCTAGTGCCGAGCTCGAGAAAGAGTAGACCTATACCTCTACTCGTCCTATGGACTGTACGGGCTGTACAGAGCCTCTGTTCATGTACGAGGGTGAACTTTACTTTTACTTTTACCTTTGTGTTAAAAAGGACATTTCTTAAAAACACTTGAAATACACGTAATTTTAAACTCCTATATGACAAAAAATAAAAGCGAAGAATGCAGTTTAACATTTTCCTTCATTATGCATCACTTACGTCGCAAGTAGAAAAAATCAAAGCTGCGTGTGGATGTGACGTAATAACACGGAAAATACGTCACTGCTTTATTAAGTTACGCTACATTAAATGTGTACGTAGACATTTATTTGTTAGGTCTTAGAGCGTTCTGTGTATTTCTTGAAACTGTCCCGTAAACGACACAAATTTCAGAAGATTTTTCGACATAAAATGCAGTTTTTTCACCTACAACTTCCATACGAAATGTTCTTTAGCCCAAGAAGATCGAAGCGAGGCTTTGTAATGAAACTGTGCAGTTCTTCTTCTGTCCACTTTTAACGAAACTTGGAAGATTAATCAGAGAAATGAATAAAATGTACAATATAATACTTAGCCAAATTTTTCTAGCGGGAGTCGATTAGGTCCATGCGGACAGACAAAGAGACGGACTGACAGACATGACGAAGATAAAAGTTCCTTTTTGCAACTTAACGGATTCGCCTAAGATTTAAAGAAGAATTTCTTAGATCTAGCCAAAAGCACTTAAACGTAACGGAGCGTGGTTGGGGGAGACTGGGAGAATGTTCAAGGGTAGATGGTACTGTGGGTGAGTGAGGTATTGAGTGTGTGAGTGAGTGAGTTGGTGAGGTATTGAGTGTGTGAGTGAGTGAGTGAGTGAGGTATTGTGTGTGAATAAGTGAGTGGGTGAGGTATTGTGTGTGTGAGTAGTGAGTGGGTGAGTGAGTGAGTGAGATATTGAGTGTGTGAGGTATTGAGTGGGGGGAGTGAGTGAGTGAGTGGGTGGGTGAGAGAATGGGTGAGGTATTGAGTGTGTGTGTGAGTGAGTGAGTGGGTGAGGTATTGAGTGTGTGAGAGAGTGGGTGAGTGAGTGAGTGAGTGGGTGGATGAACGAGTGAGCGAGTGAGTGAGTGAATGGTTGAGTGAGTGAGTGGGTGAGGTATTGAGTGTGTGAGTGAGTGAGTGAGAGAGTGGGTGGGTGGGTGAGAGTGAATGAGTGAAGTATTGAGTGTGCGAGGGAGTAAGGGGGTGAAGTGTTCAGTGTGTGAGGGAGTGAGTGGGCGAGACAGTGAGTGGGTGAGGTATTGAATGTGTGAGTGAGTGAGTGAGGTATTGAATGTGTGAGTGAGTGAGTGAGGTATTGAATGTGTGAGTAGATGAGTGAGTGAGTGAGTGAGGTAATGAATGTGTGAGTGAGTATTGAGATTTTGAGAGAGTGAGTAAGTGAGTGAGTGGGTGAGTGAGTGGGTGAGTGAGTGAGTGGGT
>Ga0123352_10008993_pt1 | contig 15596 bp, 8 predicted proteins | sample TergutLab28metaG_FD_89700 | JGI IMG/M metagenome (GOLD analysis project Ga0123352, IMG submission 89700) | Labiotermes labralis P1 segment gut microbial communities from Petit-Saut dam, French Guiana - Lab288 P1 | ecosystem: Host-associated > Arthropoda: Insects > Digestive system > Gut ... | reverse complement strand
GTACTCGTGATGATGGGCGCGATGGACGCCCGAAACATGTACAGTAATTTAGCAGTAAATAAATATCCGCATACTGTTGCATCTTGCTGGATTTCTTCAATCTAGAATTACGATGCACGGAACTACAAATATAAAACATCTTAGCGTACATCAATAATTTTTGGTACGCAAATGACATTCAAGCGGGGTGTACTGCAGCCCACATAATTGTGACTCTAAGCCATTTCTTCCGGTTTTACGTTATTAGCAAATTTCCCACCAACTCCTGTCGCTCCCCAGTTTCCATTTCAGCCTAAGTGCTGTGGTTTAAACTAAATTCTTGGTCGCAAATTGCTCAGGAAATAGATCGTGACGTCGAGACGTTAAGCCGTGAATCGCGAATCGCTCGCCACACGATTCTTGGCAGACTGTAGCATCTTGAAAGCTTCAGAAATGGTAATGAACCACGTTGCTGCCGAACCTAATCGATGTATTCTAGTGTAGTTTTCAACTTTTGTACGTGGCGCCATCTCACAGTACAATTAATTATTTAACGAAGAACCAAATCAGGTAAACCATTTTCTAGGAGTACGAAAAATGTGACACTCCGACATGTTAGGAAGAATGGCGAGAGGCAGATAAAGTATTTACATTAAAATAAACTGGCAGAGGAAGCCATAAAGAAGAGACATGAAGGGTACCGTGGAGGCTGGAGAACCACAGATCGATTTGGAATGGCAAAACAGAGTTAAGTGATTTCTCACTGTGCTTTCCTTCAATACATTTAAGTACTTATAAAGTTTAGTTATGGCGTCTCTAACGAAGAATCGCCGAATCAGAAGGTAGAGACTCGCTTTGAGCTACAGAATACTGAAGGTACCACACAACCCAAACCATCGACTTTTCGTCCTAGTTGTCTTGAACCTGAAAGGTTAGGTGTTGTTTGAATAATGACTTCAAATTAATTCAATTGAAAGTTTTGTGTTGTATGTATTGTAAATTGTAAATAATGGAGAAGTATAAGGTAGACGGGGCATGGGCATATTTAGCGGAGAGGAGAGGTGCATACAGGATTTTTGTGGGTAAATCTGAAGCCAATAAACCACTTGTTAGAAATGGAATGATAAAAAAAACACGGCTCTTCAGGAAGTGGAATGGTGAGATTGGACCGGATTGATCGGGCTCAGGATAGGGACAAGTGGCGGGATCTTGTGAACACGGTAATGAACCTCCAGGTTACATAAAATGCGGGGAATTTCTTAACTAGCTGAGGACCTGTCGGCTTCTCAAGAATGACTTTTTCCCATGGATAGCCTACGTAAATTGTAAATGCTTATCTGCTGTGTGTATGCTGCGGTGCGTGGGAGGGCCTATGAGTGTAGTCTGAATGCAGACAGTTGCAGTAAAATTTTAAAGATTTGACCAAAGACAAATATGCACGGCCCCAGATCATGCTGACGCTGTTTCAGATCCACTGCAAATGTAGACCTACATTTTGTTCAACCGCCGCGTGAAATATTACCCGCTTACGATCGTTACCTGCAGTTATATATATAGGGGTCGGGTAGGTCAGTCGGTACAGCGACTGACTACGGGCTGGACGGTCCGGGATAGAATCCCGGTGGGGACGAGAATTTCCGCCCCTCCAGACCGGCCCCGGGGCCCACCCAACCTCCTGTAAAATGCGTACCAGGTCTTTCCGGGGTAAAGTGCGGCCGGGGCGTGCTGCTGACCACTCACCCCCTTCTAGTGCCGCAGTCATGGAAGAGTAGAGCTGTACCTGTACCCACCCTCTGGGCCACCACGGGCCTGTAGCAAGATCACTTTACCTTTACCTTTATATATATATATATGTATATATATGAAAAACTTACGCTTCAATATAGGGCAGCAGCTCTTAACTTGGGGTCGACGGACTCCATGGGAGTCCATGAACAGATTTCAGGGGTCCCTGAATTTGGATGGGGGAAAAATTACAACTTTACTTTCACTAACCTCTGGCTGAAATTTAGCTGTTCATTCACTAATAATGTAGGCAACAAAGTAATTTACGGCCTCTAGACTCCAAAAATGTTTGCTGACTTCAATAAATCTCACTACCTCTCTCCTGTGCATTTGCATACTTTTTTCTGAGAACGGGTCCGTAGGTTTCACCAGACCCTCAAAAGTGTCCATGGCACAACAAACGCGAAGAACCCCCGATGTTCAGTAGCATTTACATGTGAGAGATGCGCTCTTCTCAGGTATTACGCAGTGTATTGTGGTAATACCTTACCGACGTTTCGGGACAACGGGGTCCCGAAACTTCAGCTAGTTATTACCATCTTCAAGGGTCAAGAAATCTTGACCATTTAAGATGGAACCGATAGGTTGTCCCGAAACCCCGGTACGATATTAGCACTGCAAAAAGGTAAAGTGATCCCGTTACAGGCCCGTTGTGGTCCCGAGGGTGGGTAGATGTATAGCTCTACTCTTCCATAGCCGCGGCACTAGAAGGTGGCGAGTGGTCAGCAGCACGCCCCGGCCCGCACTTTACCCCCGAGAAAGACCCGGTACCCATTTTACGGGAGGTTGGGTGGGCCCCAGGGCCGGTCTGGACGGCCGGAAAATCTCGTCCCCGCCGGCATTCGATCCCGGACCGTCCAGCCCGTAGTCAGTCGCTATACCAACTGAGCTACCCGGCCCACATATTAGCACTGTGCGCTGCGTAATATCCCAGAAGGGCGCCGATCTCATTTACTTCGCGGCTCAAGCCTGAATTCGCGCAACACCTACGTGTGTTCGCTGTTCGTTGGTTTGGTCAACAACATAAATGATTCCCATCCGTTGCGCTGCGAATTGGAGTACACTTTTTCACTTTTGTTTTGCGAAGTCCACATATGGCGAAGGTAGGGGTTGTGACCTACATGTGACCCGCGCCAGGAGGGTGAGTTCCAGTGACAAGTGCCTATGGGCCATTCGTTCATTGTCAGAGGCCTGCCCGTCTGGGTCCCAGGGCGAAGAAAGGTGTTTCTGTTACTAATTACACTAGCTTAATTTATGTTCCCAGGACTCGAATTAATTGCCCATAATAACTGCAAATTATCGAGGGAGAGTGCCGAACACCTGTGATTGGATGCAAATTAACCCACGGGTTCGAATACTGATATCTCATTTGTCATTTCCCACACCTTGCTTCCTGGGATCAAGAGTGATCCAAGAGGATCCGTCAGTTTCTCATTCACACGTCTGAATCAGTCAGTCATAACAGAATGCACAGCGGAGGCTGAGTTGTGAGAGCATCTGCACCACGTTCACTGCGTTTGTTACTGCTTATTAGCTCAGTCATTTGATGAAATATAGACCCTGTGTGCAGTTTCGGCATGCTTAAGACACAGCAGACACATTCCCACCGAAGGGCGCTAATTTTGCTGATGCGTTTGTGGCTCATGGTGGATTTATTGACTGATTCTGGCAAAATACTGGAGCAAGTGTACAGGAGCACAGCACAGACCCTGCACTGTTCATTGGTATGAGTTCCGCATTCAGACTTCGGCGAGGAAACCTCACGTTCTGAGTTTTTCATTTCTATCTGAGCCCCTTTGATGAAGCGGCGAAAGAGTACTGCAAAAGAAGGAATATGATCGACACTGACGTCAATCAGCGCAACAAGTTCTTTTTTCCTTCCAATGAAGTCTTGATGTTGAATTTATTATAGACATATCTACTGCAAGTTACAGACTACTTTCGTTTTGATATATGTTTGTCCGTACATCGTTGTATATGTGCAGAGAAGAAAACCAACTAGATGCTACTGAATGGTTTATTGCACTTGTAATCTGCTCAACATGTTTCGGGCACTTATATATGCCCATTACCAGGAGCTCGAGACTATACTTGTGTTATTACCGCATGTGACCTGTACCTGTCCGCCGACCACCAGCAACCAAGGCATTACACACCATATGCGGTAATAACACAAGTATAGTATCGAGCTCCTGACGATAGGCATATAAGTGCCCGAAACATGTTGAGCAGATTACAAGTGCAATAAATCATTCAGAAGCATCTAGTTGGCTTTCTTCTCTACGCATATACTTTCGTTTTGTCCATCTCGTCAACTCGTATGGAAGGAAACTAAGAGTTCGTGACGTGGAGGTACATCCTGTTGACAAAGCTAATTTGAAACAGAGGAATGGGTTTTGTTGCTTTTTTTTTTCATTAAATATTTGACACCGGACTTACCAAGAACGAGTCAATTTTACACGTACAGACTAAGAACTTTAACGTTCATTTATTCCAGGTATAAACGTATTCTTGACCAAGCCGATTAGGAATGGAGGGATTCATTAGTGTTTGTATTTTCCTACTCATTCAGATTCAAATAACCAACAATAGGTGTCATTCGGAGCAATGTTTTTTTTTTAATGTTGAGATATCTTCTTTTCCTTCACGTTTTTCCTAACTTGTGATATAAATTTTCGACCCACACTGTACTTATTAGTCGCTGACGTGAACCGCCATACAAGGTGATTTGACACTGATAGTCTTTTTTATTACCAACTTGATGCACAAATTCCTTGTTTTAATGCATTTATTGTACTCCTCTACATGTTTCGAGCAGTATTATGCTCATCTTCAGGAGGACAAATTGTATTAGTACAGCATCTGGTACAGGCCCTCTCGTAGCCTGTATACTGAACGGCCACCTAAAGACAGTGACGGTACCAGATGCTGTACTAATACAATTTGTCCTCCTGAAGATAAGCATAATAGTGCTCGAAACATGTATAATAAATATATTAAAACAAAGAACTTGTGCATCAAGTTGGTAGTAAAAATAGACTACAATTCTATTAGAATGCATGGTTCACCAAATATAAAAATTTGTTTTGACACTCTTTATTCCCTGCATCTTGATTAAATTTTTTATTCGTCGCTATCATGAATGAATAATCAAGATGCACGGAGTACAGAACGTCAAAATAATAGATGCTCAACAAGGAAAGATAATCCACAACTAACGCCTGTGCGTTCGTTGGTGTCACGAATGAATAATTTGCTGCCGCCGTACAGTTTGTTGTTGTGTTAAACAATGCAGAAGGACACAGATACCCTCGCATTCATCTTACTTAACACTTCAGAACAAAGTTTGACGTTTTGCTGACCGTGCATCTCAGTATATTTATCTCAGTATTTAACCAACTAGATGCACAAAATTTGTTTCACAATAAATTTTATTTTATGCCTCTACATGTTTCGAGCACATGTGCTCATCATCAGGAGGTCAGAATTGCATTACACAGCCTCTGGTATCATCACACCTATAGGTGCTCGAAACATGTAGAGGCATGAAATAAAACGTATTGTGAAACAAATTTTGTGAATCAAGTTGGTTAAATACTGAGATAAACTTCAGAGCAAGATATTAGAAATGTGTGAAGTCCTAGAGACAGGGGTTTTTATAATAGTAAAGAGTTGTGCTTTAGCCTGCAGCCCGGACACTACTCCAGCCTAACCGCACCTAACCTTCAACATACAGCAAACCAAGAACGAAACGACCAATGTGGTAATCAACATCATAGTCGCGAGCTCCTGATGATTGGCATAGTAATGCCCGAAACATGCTGAGCCTATAAGAAGTACAATAAAATAATAAGTGACATCTAGTTGGTTTTTTACTCTTCAGTTATCACAATAATGCACCGTCCAATAAACATCAGATTAAAGAGACTTGTCATGTCAGATATGCAACAAACTACACAGTGTCTCATACCAAAAGACCACAATCTTCGTGTTGCCAGGAAAACCTCAGATAAGATGGGTCTACATATATTATTACACAAATTATGCTATATCGAAGTGCGCTCAGACTTTCAATAATTTCATTAGATTCACAGCGCATCAGCTATTTTACAGACACAACCTGTAGATCTTATTGACAGATTTTGACGGTACACAAATGTTTTGAACGATGAGCCGTTTTGAAAGAATGGATGAATTGGATCTGATGTAAAGTAGGCCCTCTGGGTTGTGTTAAACTTGTAAGATTGAAAATTATGTTCGACATTGGAACATGCACACCGATACACATACGAAGATCTAGGCCTATGTGTTATGCATCAATCTTATGCACTTAGAACAAAAGACTCGTGCAATTTATAGATCAAAGTTCTTCGGAAGGTGTAATTGAATTAACTGGTACCAAGAATTGAGTAACAATAATAATAAGAACAAAATACCGCCCGCGTAATTTTGCAGCATTACATGATAAGCAGAGAAGATTTGGGAGCAGAAACAACTGCGCGCTAATATGTACAGAGTTCTGCAGCATGCTGCCAGTGTAGTGAAGGATAAAGTAGAATACTGCCTTATTTCATTAAATCCAGTAAAATAATGCTTTTCTCGAGGAGACCAACGTGAATAATTTCATATTTTAAACAATTTTAAAACTGAATGTTTCAGACACAAAGTTCGAGACATTTAAGAGATCAACGTTTTCAGGTACGTACTGTCTGACTTGAGTTAAACGTGTTAAAGAAATTTTGTGCTGTGTATTGTCAGAATATGAAAGCGAAGAGAAACACGCATTCCAGATTACGTTTTGTAACATCTTTGGCGTCTTTCACTGTGGTAGGTGCTCCAGATGTGACCCTAATTTGTTAAACCTGTCTGTTAGTTAGGACAGTGAAAAAGAAAACATTAGTTCGATCGACTTCGAAGACACCAAGGAGAGTTGACATGTGCCTTTCAGATACCATCTATACTTTCTCAGTACAAGAATGCACAGATCGATTGACGAACCTCGATAACAATTATTTATCCAATATACTTACCTTTATTAATAAATATGTATTAAATAATGTCTTAATGTAATTGATGTGGCCTACCATGTGGGTTTTTAATAATTTTTATGGATTCTGGATAAGGTCCTAGTGTTTTTGCACCAATACATTACAGTAGAGCAAGCAGGGCTACGTCCGTAAAGTCCCCATCATTCTGCCTGACAGCCTTCAGCGCGAGCATCACAAACTGTAAGGACCACCTACCTCAGTCACATGAATTTAGTTGCTACGTAAGCAGGCGAACAATGGCTCCTCCACCATTCTGAGAGCAGAAACACACTGATACATGCAGACACGACTACGAACACTCTCCATACTTGTGACTGCTTAGGCTCGCTAACGTTATCTGGGCCTGAAGTTGGAGACTTTGTGGAATTACGCCTGCTATACATGTGCTTGCATTGCTATATGTTATTTTATGTTACTACATAAATTCCAGAACAAAATTTTTCTTCGTGCAGTAAGATGAATCATCTCTGCTGAGCCCAGTCTCCAAAGGCTGCTCTCAGGCGTATTTCAACAGCACCAGCTTTATGTAATATTTTCCCTCTATTTTTCTTCATATTTCTCATTTTGGTTACTTAAGAATCGTGTTTTCCTATTTTGTTGAGCTGTTCGTTTTGGCAGGTTTAAGTGCTGTTATACTTCCTGGTAGGCCCAATATGTGATGGTTTATATTGGAGAGTAATTTGGGAGAGGGGGCAATATTAGATTGCCATCTCCTAGCAGTGCTGCCTAGATACTAGACTACTGGCGACAGCACACATGGAACTAGACGGTTTATTAACCTGTGACGAGGGTAATACTGTGCTGCCTTAATGCGGAACAGAAACTAATTCTAAATTCTGTTTTAACGTGAAAAGATTTCTTCTACATATCGAACTCTATTTTTGTTATTTCTAAGCCCAGTTGAAAAAGAGTTGACATTAATATCAAAGTCTGCAATGAAAATATTATGAATAAACCCAAAATTTCGATCACCCCGATATTAATGTGCAGATTTTTACGTGTACAGCCACGGATGTGTGGACAAGAATTGCTTATTATTTTGCTGCTTCCGTTCACAAATTGTACTAGAAATCGAGGACGAGCTGGAAATTCAATTAATTTAATAAAAGGTAAGTAACGCAGGCCCCTGGGGTTGAATAGTTGCCGTCCATGTGTATATCGGATCCGCTTCACTGGCTACAGACAGTTAATTACACTGCCCACTTTCATCACGTCATTAAATATGGTATGTACGTAGGCCACTGTTGCGGTCAACTCGTCTAGTGTTGAGTGACCTGCGAGCGTCATTCCATCAGGTGCCGGTTAATTACCGAATGGCCATCCCGCGCAACATTAGACGCGTTGCGGATCTGTGTGTTCCGCTACATTAAGAAAATCTGCTGTACATGAACGGAGTTTCATAAAATTCGGAATTCAGAGCAGAGACAACTAGAACAGTCAAGACCAAAGGATGGGACTAGTTCAGTGTCTTTGATGACTGAAAATCGAAATAGAGGTAAACTTACAGAGTTCGGGCATGTATATGGACGGAGTATGAAAGACGCCGTATGCAAATATGACAGGCACGGTATAGGAAGAATAAGGCATAAAGAAGTACTGAGAAAGGTTCTGTACTGGAATAGATGTTAAATATACAGGACTGCGGGAAACAGAAATGGAGTGAATTGAGGTTAGAGTTTAAGCCAAATAAATGTGGGAACTTACTGCAGCACAACACAACTGGTGGGGAGAAGAAAGTCCACCAAATATTCTACAGCCTTCGAGTATTTTTACAGCAATGAACTCAATGACGCTAAGAAAGGCCTCAAAGTAGGATCTGTGTACTGGATTTAAAAGGCTGAGGATAGGATGCAGTGGTTGTTTGTGACATTACCGACGTTTAATGTTGAGGTTTTCTTGCAAGGGAACCACTGAAACTTAGCCACACAGATAAAAATGTGACAATACAAAGCCCCATTGAATATTCTTGCATGTTTAGACATATTGCAGCATCTGTAAAATGGGTTATGATTGCATAATCTTGTAGGTGGGTACCAACAACACAGAGGAATATACTTTCTTGGTCTCAGAGCAGAAAGGTTGAAGGTGGCAGTATATGCATCCTAAGTGCTTGTGACCATCTAGAAGACTACAGTATTGTAATCTGGATGACCACAATATGAATATTTATCATTGTGAAAACTTCAGGCCTGTCAGTTGAAGTTACATGCATTGTCATCACATAATGAGTTGTCTTGAAATGACAGCCTTCAAGTATGAAAACACGCACACACACACACAAAAGACACACACATGCACGTGATGTATGCCAATAAACACTGCGGATCAAAACATGTTTCAAATACAAAATCTAAACATTTCCTCATTCGTTAATTAGAAAACTTAAACTGCAATATATAGTTAGAGAGAAATCTGTCCAATCATAAATAAACATAATGGCTTGGTCAATGTACTTACAGTTCAGCGGCCATGATGTTTCAACTTACAATTCAGCGGCCATGATGTTTCAATTATCAACCTTACAGTGATAATCATAACTTCCTAAGTGCTTAGTAGTACAGATTAATATGTTAAGGTGCACTCCAGTTTGCAGTTACTGTATGATTATTACCCTGGTCATGTGTTTCCTTTATTTTAAATATTTGCTGACAGAGCAGATCAACAGCATGCACATTACATACAAACCTACAGTTATAAATTCTGTTCCCAACAAAACTAATCAGCAATGAAGAAAATACAGCAGAGAGACAAATACCGTACATTTTTTCTTAAATTGTGTTGCCTTGGTAATGCAATTCACGTTACACAGTTTTTAAAATAATATTCATGGTTCATAAACACAAGCATATTCATGTTTTATGCCACATACTAACATTTTTGTACATGAAGCCATTTTTTAAAAAGTCACATAATTTGAGTTTTAAAATAATGATTATTTGGACCAGTACAGATCAAAACAACTTCGGCTGTACACTATTTAGTATATAAAACAAATATCAAACCAAACCAAATTCCTTTAATGTGTTTCAAACATGAAGTGTGTAGATGAATGGGCATGACCTACCTACATCACATGCTGGTTTTAGCATGACTCTTTGTGGAACACCTCTGTGAGGATGGTTAGGGTGTAATAAAAATGGAGAATTTCAGTAATAGTGCTACTCAATCCATTCTCGTTATTTTCTACATCAGGATGCTGAAATTTGTTTTAATGCGTTCCTGTTGTCCACAAATCCTGGTACTTACTCTCTTCATAAAATTTAACAAACTTTACAAAATCAGGAAAATTATCCTACCTGTCTAAACACATTACAAATCTCACTTTCATAGTACAGAGTGTCACTAGCACCAACCACAAGACACTTTGCTGTCATTGTTACCCCTGTTGGGAGAACAGGCCAAAAATTTTAAAGAAATCAAATTCTTTGCACACCGTGACAAATCAGTGGCACCACTGATGTAAAGACACAAAATGGTGGGCATGTTAATTTCATATAGCAAAAGTGAATGCCAGTTGCAGATGCAGATTACCTTCAGGTGCTGCCACACTTTGGGTCTGTGAATATGTAGACTGCTGCTGTGAGAAAGTGCTGTACCTGCCAGTGGTTATTCTGAGGTAACTGGTTATCAAGTTGCACTGTACTATCACACCATTTTTTATCTGTAGACATTTAAGAATCCTTACAATTAGTAAATTCATACAAAAGATATGTGTGTGTCTGACTTAAACACTGAACTTTTCTGCTATTGAGTTCTTTATGATATTTCTTTGTACTGAACTCCAGCTCATAGTTAAAAATAAAACAAGTTGTCAGTGTAGTTTTCAACAATTTTATTTCATATTTGATGCTATGTTACAGTACTTCTTATACAAACTATCAACATAATGTATATGTCTCTGTAAAACAGCCGCTTAAACATATCTTATTTATGTATTTGTTTATTTTTATTTATTTATTTTACCTAATTTTTCTACTATGGATAGTCTTCATGGTTAACACCCATGCACTATATGAGATGTTCCAGAAAAGTTTGAAGATTTTGAAAGTACAGAATTCCAATTAAATAAAAACAATACTCTTAGTTTCTGAAGTTTCCATTTGGTACTTTACTTGAACCTAACCTCATCATTTTCTTTAAATAAATACATCATCTGTCTGCATAAACCATCATCACTGCAGATAAACAGTCCTGTCATTGTCCTCTCATTTTAAGTGCTGCAAGAACTCAAGATGTGCTACAGAAATATAAAGAAAGTTTTTTTAAATCTTTACTTTCTGAGTCCTGCTACAATATTTTCAACCACTCTTTTTATATAAAACCAAATTTTGAGATATTTTTCCTTTCTTCATGCTGACTATCAAAGGAACTGTTATTTGACCAGGGTTTCCACAGAAAACATGAACCTGTGAATCTCTGAAGATTTGAATGCAAGGTTTTTATCAGTTATGCCCCTTTCTGGATGAGAGTGCTACCTTATTCTTTTTTTCTCTTATGTCATCATCATAGGTTATTTGTGTGAATGTGTATTCTGGAGTGTGCTGTTGTAACAAAGATAAAAGGAATGAAACAAAACACAAAATAGTACATCTGTGCTATGTTAATCAACCCCTTTATTAGCAAAATAGGTAAAAAGCATAAAATCCTGAATCACCATTGGTACTGACAGCACAGCATGTTGGCTGTGTTATTGCATGCTGATGCATTTCAGCAACATAGCACTATGCCTGGCAATAAAATCATTGTATTAGTTACAATTCTGTAAAAACTGCAGTGCTTCAAAAGTGTGCTGGTGTCCAGTAACAGTCTGATATGAAATGTTCTGCAGATCTTAAACCTGCTGGGCCATGTAGTGGAGCAAAGCATGTTACACTGCTGTGAATGATGAACTGTAGAAACTTACCTCACATGACATATCTTTGTTACATACATGACTCTCAGACCTGTTTTTTACATGATTAACATCTGCTTCACCATCACTGCTTAAGGCACCGAATTTACTAATTTTCTCAGAACATAACCTGAAAGCTTCAGAACACAATTAGTCTTGCCACAATCAGTGGCATAGGATTGCTTGCTGAAATATGGAACTAAAGAGAAAAGAATGCTCATTATACAGAATTTTTTAAATCTAGGCCCACAGTGGTTAGTGCTGTGACAAAAGAAGTCAGTTGTACCAATAATTAAACTAAAAAAAAAAGTAATGTAGTGCTTCGACACGCCAAGACCTCAACTGTTAAATATTAATAAATAATATAATAAGTAAATGTATTACTTACACACACACACACACATACACACACATAAACACACACACACACACACATACATATATAACAACATCAAAATTTAACTGAAATTGTGTGTCACATTTTTCACTTCTGTAGTCCACATTAATTAATAATTTATTAATGGTATTTGCACCACAAAGAACTGGACAGCCAATTTAGTAAGAATGGTTGTAAAGAAATGTAAACTCAGTGAATGGCTCACTGAAATGAATGTTATATAACTACTAACATTGTTATTTTATCAGTTATATCTAGTCCTACAGGAAACACCTCAGGGGAAATTCAGACAGCCTCATTCAGCTGCTAGTGCCATACAGTTTTTAATCCATGTTTCGCTGCTAGACTGAGACACTTGTGCCACTGCATTGTCTACAGCTTGGTGTGTTGGAAAATGTGCAGCAGTCATATTGTGATCAGTATACATTTGTGAGACCACTGATGATGAAGTTTTTGTTGTGTCCACACATGCCTGTCTGACATCACAAGACATGCACTGTGAACGTGTTCTCATTTTCTCAGCTGGATATATATTCAGGTAAATGTGGCACTTTTGTCAACATATTTTACATGCTTCTTTCAAAAAACAGTTTTGTAACATATATGAGTCTTGTACTCCCAGGCAGTTTACATAATTTTTCATCATATTATATATTAACTGTACATCTTCAGAGTGCCTAAAGCCTATATGGGTGTGTGTGTGTGTGTGTGTGTGTGTGTTTACAGACATAACTTCATGAAGGAAATTATGCTTGAGAAGCAAATAGTCAAGCAAACTAGTCAAAAATTGACCCACCTGTTGTGAAGACTAAATGTTAACTGCCATCTTCCTAAGAGCAAGTTACTGAACAACTGTCATGAGCTAAATAAGTGAAGTCTACATCCTTACACTTTGTCCTTTAGTATTTATTTTAAATTATCCATATATATCTATGTCCCCAAGTGTTCCCTTGTCTTCATGTTTTTTTTTACCTTGTTATTTCCTTCACCTCAGGTTCTAGTATTTTCCACAGCATTCTTTTCCAAAACACCCCAAGCCCTCAGTGTGTAGAATAATTTTACTCCCATACAAGGACAAAATTATAGTTTTGTTTTTAAATTATGTGTTCATGTATCCCCCAAGGATCAGTTTTAGTTTCTCATTCAACATACACATTAATGATTGTCCCATAACAATTATTACATTTTCTGATGTTACAATGTTTACTGATGATATCAGTGTCCTTGTTTCTAATAATAAGTATGATGACTTTCAACGAATGTTCAATTCTTTTTTATCATATAGCCTATGTCTAAATGGTTCCAGGCAAATCAGCTTGTATTACATGTAGAAAAATACAAATATTGTAAAATTCACTCCCTGTCAATTCTCTTGCTATCCACTGAAATTGATATGTACAGGTCAAATGCTTACTGAAGCAGGTAACATAAAATTACTTGGTATGCAACTGGATAATCATTGTACTTAAGAGGACTCATGATGATCACTGCTTGTTTTGTAAAAGAAAACTATGCCATGTGTTAAACATTGGTATGATATGATATATTCATTACCTGCAATTGGGTTAACACCTGGTGGCAATAGTACACATTTACACACAAACAATACAACAATACACAGAACAACACAATGAAACACAATAAGAATACATAAACATAACAAAAAGAATACATAATATACAAAATTAAACAGAAGCATACAAAACATACAACCAATTATACAATGAAACACAATAGAACCGAAAGAATATGAGAGAAGCAGTAAAACTTCATATGGTCTTTACATCTTCTAATAATGATAGACACCCTGTTCCTAAGACCTTCACTCCACTTCACTACACTTGTCAACACTTCACTTCTTCCCATTTAAACTTTACCCATCTACACTTCACTCCACTTCACTACGCTTGTCGACACTTCACTGCCTCCCATTTAAACTTTACCCATCTACACTTCACTACTCTCTCATTTGACTTAACCCCATTCAAATTTCTTACTGCTCCATTTCACCTCACATTACTACACTTCAACTCACTTCACTTCATTGCACTTTTAGATGATATTTGCCACACTTATGTTAACTTTATTTTATTTTAGGTTATCTTTATTTCATATTTATGTAAATGCATAACAACCACTGCCACCAGGTGACAGCCCATTTGCAGTCAAATATATTATATATGCATATATTCCTTTTGCTTCAACCCACTTACAGTTACTTTCCTAACTCTGTTTCTAGAAATTTGAGGTTTACAAGAGAAAGACACTAATGCTTCTAAAGGTAGTTGGTTCCAGTTTTTTATGGTCCTATTTACAAAGGAATACATCCCGATATCCGTTCTCTGCTTCCTGTCTCTAATTTTCTGAACATGATCAACCCTGCTCAAATAGTAAGGCCTTCGCAACCTATCATGTATAGCTTTCCAAGCCCATTCCCAAGAGTATGATTTAAAAAGTGCACATAAGCATGCTATCATCCTATGCTGAGCCAAGGTTTCCCAGTCAAAATCCTTGGTATGATTAGTAAATTCAGCGGCTTTCTTCCGTACTTGGTCTCACGCATTTATCTGCTCTTCTCTGCAGATAAATGCTCTTATGATCAAGTATGTTCCGTACTTTCATTCACTAATAAAATATGATATAATTTTTTGGGGAAACTCCACTAATATAGGCAGGGATTATTATCCCAAAAAAGGACAAGAAGAATAATAAGAATAAGCCGCACCTCATAGGCACGATCTACAACAGACATCCTGCATTAATAAAGAAATTCAAGTATACAACAGGAAACTGCATAAGATTTTCAAGGTAAGAGACAATGTGTCGGTAATAGATATTGACCTTCACAGGGATAATTTCACCCAACACGGACTACATCTAAACACTGTAGGCAAAGAAAAAATGTCAGAAATTATAGCAAGAAGTATCAATCAGCTCAGGGCAAAAAGAAAGTGTACCCCCATACCTATTAATGAAGAAGGAACCCCTAAAGATGTACAGCCGGAACTCCATGAAACTACAACATGTGCAGTGACCAACAAGGACCTTGCGAGAGTTACTATACCCGATGAGAGCCTGCAAACATCACGAACATAAGGAAGACCGAAGAAACCTCCAGTGACTAGACACAACGATTTTTTATGGCTACCAGGTGCAAAAAGAGCAACGCAGTGATCAGTAAACCATTACTTGATGAGGCTGATACAATAAAAAATCTACGAGTCTCACGGGCAACGCCAGAGTCACTGAACAGGCGAAGAAGGACTACATCGATTGCAAGTACTTCAGATGAAGCACTACGAATTCTGCATCAGAATATCCAAGGACTAAGATGGAAATCCGATGAGGTGATAAATTCCCTTTACCCTAGCCCCCCTCATATTTTATGTTTTACCGAACATCACTTGAATCAACATGAAATTAATTTAATCCAAATTGACAGTTATACTTTGGGTGCCTCTTATTGCAGAAACTCTTATAAAATGGGTGGTGTATG
>Ga0123352_10008990_pt1 | contig 15599 bp, 15 predicted proteins | sample TergutLab28metaG_FD_89700 | JGI IMG/M metagenome (GOLD analysis project Ga0123352, IMG submission 89700) | Labiotermes labralis P1 segment gut microbial communities from Petit-Saut dam, French Guiana - Lab288 P1 | ecosystem: Host-associated > Arthropoda: Insects > Digestive system > Gut ... | reverse complement strand
TTTTCTCTTCAAAATGCAGTTTGTTTCATAATTCTAACATATTTGGTTCCTGTATTATTCACATTTTATATACAGGGTGTGCTAAAATTAAAAAAATAATTCCGGCGCCAAAAGGTTAATAAATCTAACAAGTTATGTTGTAATATTATATTGTGCAACACTTGTTGATGCTAGTTCATAGTTAGCACTGTCTGTTGACCTGATATTGGTAACACTTCTTTGTTACTAACACAAAAAATTCAAAATCACTCCCTGTGAGTATTAAGATGTATACACTGCTCTATACAGTTCTAATATATATAAAACCCTTTGTTATGATTGTACATATGTGACGATGCTTGCTGCCCGTGTGGCTTGACCATTGAACGCTACTCACCGACTCTCCAACGTGCACTGTCCTGCCAGCCAGAACAGAGCATTGTTCTGGAAGCGTCTGAATCTCCTGTGAAGTCACTTGCCTCATAATGGTGCGTCAGCCGTAGGAGAGGGTGGCAAGTCTTACAAAATGTGGTGCAGTCAGAACACCTGAGTTTTGCATAAATCAAAGAAATGAAAGTAAAAACTGTTAAATAAAAATTCTTACCCTTGCGTGTACATGCACAGAAACTGGCGGTTGGCATTTTGAGACTTTTTTTTGAAATAAAGGAAGTTGTTCTTGTGAGGGGAGAAATTATTCGATGTTTTTGGCGGACGTGGACGGCCTGTGTAGTTGTACTCCTTCAAAAGGTGCCATGTGTGATAGCTTGATAAAACATTCACTATCATCAGATGCACTCAATAAAGTACAATAAAATACAATTCATGACACGTATGTCATGAATTGTATTTTGTGATTTGTATTTTAGTGTACTTTATTGAGTCCATTTGCTGTTCAGTATTCATTCATTTGTTCCATTGGCATGTGCAGAATGTGATGATTCCTTGCCATTCTCAGGAGCTTCTTCCATTCCTCTCTGTTATGTACTTTTTCTTGCCACCCTTCTCCACCAACTATTCTTCCATCTTCTCTCACCTCATCTTGCCATCTATTTCTTGGTCTACCTCTCAGTCTTGTTGTTTCCAAATTCATATATAGTACCCTTTTGGGAATTCTATTTTCTTCCACTCTCTGTACATGCCCAAACCAACGTAATCTATTTAACCTCATTGTCACTATTTTAGTAGGTTTTGTAACACTTGCATAAATTTCTTTATTAGTTAATATCCTCCAATTTTCTTTTTCATTGTCATATACTGGGCCTAAAATTCTTCTATACACTTTCCTCTCAAAAATGTTCAGTTACTGTCTATCTCTCTTTGTTAGTGTCCCAGTTTCTGATGCATATGTTAAGGTTTTGTCTATTGTGTTCTTTGGTCTAATTTTAGTTTCTTTGATGTGCTTTTGTTTTTTGAAAATTTTTGTGGCATGAAATATGTTTTGTTAGCATTTTTTATTCTTTCTAGCAAGTCTGTTTGGTTATTGTTATCTCCATTAAGTATAACTGCTGTTCGATATGGTGAATGCGAATTTTATGTTACTCATACCTAGTGTGAGTAACATAAAATTCGCAAATGCTCAACAAGCAAAAGCTGCTTACAACTATAAAACCACAAAGGAGACACTTTATAAGACCAGTGTGGCTCTGTGGTTTAGCAGTAGTCATGAATTGTGTTTTATGATATATATTTTGTTGCATTTTGTTGAGTGCGTTTGTTGGTTTGTATTGTGAGTAAGAATATGCTTGGAACAAGTAACATAAATCTGATAAAACATATTTCCTGTACATTTTTTTTTCTCCATGTTACATTAATGTGACTACCTTAACTCACCTGATATGTAACAGAGTAAGAATCATTGTACATGTAAGCTGTAGAGAGGAATAAACACACATTTGATGTCCAGTAATTTTTTTTCCTGCTGGTCTTGCAGTTTGTGTAGCACTTCAACAGATATGAGGGAATTATCCAGAATTGCTAAGCCTCAGTTTTTGGTGCCCTTAAGCTATGTCATGTGGCATGTGTAAGCTCTTAGAGCAACTTATGTTTTCATATTATTAGAAATAATCCTGGTTGTTATAATGTAGTTCACATTGTTACAGATTACTGTTCAGTTTGAAGAATTCTGCTGGTGAAATTAGGGATAAACATGAAAATGAAGAGGCCATGTTAGTTGAAGTAGAAGATGAGCCTTCACAGAAAGTTGAAGATTCTAAAAATGTAGGATCTCCAAGCAAGGTGGATTCAGATAAGAGATCCTTAAACTGTGCATCTTCAAGTGAAGGATCATCAAATACAGAAGCTAGAGATGTGTCGGAAAAATCAGGAGGGAATATTGTCAGTACTGGACCTTGCACTGATAAGAGTAATGAGATGGTTGAACTGACAGGTTGGTTGCATGAGAATCAGTGTCCCATATCAGATCAACAGTTAGAAGAACTTCATGTCGAGTTAGATGATTTCAAACAGGCCCTGAAGAGTGTCCAGCCTTCATCAAAGAGAGAAGGTTTTGCCACAGTGCCTGATGTTACATGGGAAGATGTTGGTTCTTTGAGGAATATACGTGAAGAATTGCAGATGTCAATATTGGTAAGTTAGAAAGCTATTGGTTGGTTTCAATGTTTTCTGTGTGGAAAATACCTTGTGCAATTGTAAGTTCATGTAGCATAATATCTCAGCTCACATGATGTCTCATACCAACAGTCATGTCTCATTACAAGTTATGTAACATGATTGTAATAGGGTTTTCTGTCTAACATTTTTACTGCTTTAGGTTGAAACATGTAATCCCTTCCTGGTGGTTTAGGTAATAAAGTTGGCAACTGTGAAAGGTATTGTTAAAATTTACTGAACAATTTACTGCTGTTAATTTGAGTTGACTGTAAGTGTCCTTTATTCAAATATTTCAAAATAAAGGACTAATATTAAAAGTTCGTGATATGTTTAGAATAAATAGGGGCTTTTGAGGTTCTGACATGTCACACCTGGTCCATTTGTCCCTACAGGACTACAGCTGGAAGCCCTCTGTCGCCAACTGAATGAATTTGCCACTTCGTTGTAATTGTTTGCTGAGTGTTATGTACTTTTGCCCTTTATAGACTTTTTGACATCTATACCAGTAGCCTAGGAACAACAAATGATAATTCTAATTTACCAAAATAAAGTAACAAATAGTTCTAGCTGATTGCATTTTCTGGGACGTAGCAATGTGTTGATTCATAAGTTTTTACCTATGTTGAGAAAGAGCTTGATGTAGCTTGGGTAGCACAATCATTATGGTGACTAGCTACAGGTTGGATGGTCCATGTTTTGGATCCTGAGAGGCAAGAGACATTTTCTGCTACAGAACTGCCCGGACCGTCCCTGGGGCCCACCAAATCTCCTATTCAAAGGGTACTGGGGTACTTTTCCGGAAGTAAAGTGGCTGGAATGTGGAGTTGACCACTGACGTCCATCTGAATGAATACAGCAAGCTCCCCTTAAACAAATTATGGCCATATTCCAGATGCTGTTGTTTTATCAAGAATTCTCTGAAAATTAAGTCATGCATGGATCATAGTACTTTAAAACATTTAACTTGCATTCAGAACATACTCAAGAAATAACGAAGCAACTTAACTTCTGTGTGCATATTGTTCTTGTAAATGGATGTGAAAGAAATATGGGCGGGTGGGGTGCGGTGGGCTGGATGCACGTGGCTTATGATTGAGACAAATGATGGACTGTTGTGATCATGCTAATGAACCATCAGGTTCCATAAAATGCGGGGAATTTTTTGGGCTAACTGAAGAGCTGTTAGCTTCTCAAGAAGGACCTTTTTTTTATATGGATTTCTAGCTGGCAGCAGTGAAACTGTAAAAAATAGCATCCCTTATCCATTCCTCACTATGGTTGAGTTGATATTCCATCGTAACTTTGTTATAGGTATGTGGTGGTTTTGTTTTGATTCAAGGCTCCTGTAAGGTATCCTGAACACTTTGCTGAGTTGGGAATTTCTGCTCCTTCAGGTGTATTGCTTTGTGGTCCGCCCGGCTGTGGCAAAACGCTGCTTGCTAAAGCTGTAGCTAATGAAGCAGGAATCAACTTCATTTCAGTCAAAGGCCCAGAACTCCTCAATATGGTAAATGCAATATCTCTTATGGTGTCTGTAACTTTCTTTAATTACATGCAATAAAACCTTATTTAAATGCTAAGTGCTGCTGAATTTTTTATCTGACCTCAAGGTTGAGATACGCTGAAGATGGAGGTGATATATTTCTCTGAACTGGTGGTAGAGTCCAGTTGAAATGTCATGGCACATGGTGACACGCAGGAGAGGAAGTGAAGGGGAAACTGGCGAATGCAGTGGGTAGCCGGTACCCTTCACACTACCTCGGAACATGGTGTATCCAGCATTACTACCGCTGATGCGCACACCTCGGCTGTCAGTAGTTGACTGAACTGAGGCCCCCATCGATTTAAATAGACTCGACCGTTTCGCCGAAAGACGAAATCTGGTTTCTGCGCGTGTGCCATCACATTTCAAATGCTGTCTAACTACTTATAGATTACATGATGTAAAGCAGGAGACTACAGTATTTATCTTTTCTGATGTGAAAACGTCAACTCAAAGCGTTTAGTATTTCTCACTTGTTAAGTCTCCTTAATATTACATATCCTGTTTTTGTGACATTCATAAACAAAAACTGTGGGACATAAGCTTATGTTTAGTGTCTTGGAAATCTTTGTAAACCAATAAAATGAATAATTGCATATTTGTTTTTGTGAACTGGAGGTGTTGTGAAGGAACATTAAGTAAGGTTGTCCTTGTACACATGATACAGGATATGGGGGAGTGGGGATTGTAGGTACACTCATTATTAATCACAGAATTTGACGTTCAGGTGACTGTGCATCGTGATAAATTCTTATAATAAAACCAACCAGATGCACTAATTTCTGAAATTTATTTTTGGAGCAAGCTGTTGGCAATCACTGCTGTGTGTACAGTGAAAAACTCCTGATGGTGGACAGAGGAACTGTCCGAAACGTGCAGAGTTTCATTCTAAAAATAAATTTGAGAAATTAGTGCATCTAGTTGGTTTTATTATAAGAATCTTAAACACAGTTTTCAAAGGAGGTGAGTGCATTGTGAAGACTGTACAAAAATTGAATGTAACGTCTTTTGTTATACAGTTTATGTCATTTTAGTGGGTATGATGCTTTTGTGATTATTTTTCAGTTCAGAAGTTACAAAATGAAGAGAAGTTTTGTAGAGATGTGTTTTATTCTCTGTTGTTTTTAGTATGTTGGGGAGAGCGAAAAGGCAGTGAGGCAGTGCTTCCAACGGGCAAGGAATTCAGCGCCGTGTGTCATATTCTTCGATGAACTGGATGCACTTTGTCCAAAGAGATCAGATTCTGGAGAGGTACAGTATTATTGGCCAGTTTAAGAAATGGGAACACACTTTAATTTCATACCTGAATGTATGAGAACCCTATGATTCTTTGTCATAGAACCTGATAATTACATGAAGCTAATTAATGATATTGTATTGTCTTTCAGAAATATATATATTAAGTAAAACTGAAAAGAACAAACACAGTTATGAACATATTTGTTTCATCGCATGTGGGGAATTTTTGAACACATGGGTAACAGTTAACTTCTTAAGTTGGACTCCCCAGAGTTGGGTGCTTTGTTGTAATAGTAGAGTACTTTGAATTTTAGATTTGAAGTGCTTAATGGTAGATTCTGACTGAAATTTTAGATTTGAAGTACTTAATGGTAGATACTGACTGGAATTTTAGATTTGTAGTTCTTAGTGGTAGATACTGACTGGAATTTCAGATTTGAAGTACTTAATGTTAGATACTTACTGGAATTTTGGGTTTGAAGTACTTAATGGTAAATACTGACTGGAATTCTGTTTAGGGTGGAGCAAGTATGCGTGTGGTGAATCAGATGTTGACGGAGATGGATGGGATTGAATGTCGAAAGGGGGTGTTCTTGATGGCTGCCAGTAATCGCCCAGAAATTGTTGATCCAGCAGTGCTGAGGCCTGGAAGGTTGGACAAGATCCTGTATATTGGCATTCCATCTGCATCCGACAGAGTGGATATCCTGAACGCGCTCACGAAGGTATTACTGAAGATGTGATTATTCTGGGATGTGATGGTGTATTACCAACTGAGTAATTCCAAATGTTTTAAAGGCAGTGCAGTCCTTTGCAATGATGAGAGCTACTTGCCCATTGGCACAGCATCACATCTAAGACTGAAACCTTTTGTGGGGAATGTGTGGGAATTGGTTGGAGAGGGAGTGTAACAGTTTCGGCTGGATGTGGAAACAGGCTGATCTGCTGACAAATTTGTTAGCTGAGTACAGATAAATATATTTTCTTTTTATGATTTGTGCCAGGCTGTTTGTTGCCAGAAGTTAATGGGAACCTACAGACTGAAAGGATTTCCATTCCAATTGAGTGGACACAGCACACCAGCCACAGAGTGTATGTGTGTGTTTCCCACACAGCTATAATTGAACATCCCATAATTGGCACGTTCTTTGTGTTGTCTCTAACTGAACGTGGCATTTTGAGCAGCACACTGCTTGTCGACTGTAGTCAATGTTTTGCTGGAAATGATTAACCTTTTGACGCCTAAAGTCAACTATAGTTGACGTTCCACACCGCTAACCTCTAAAGTTGCATTTTATATATTTATTCAACAAATATAGGTACTGAATATTTTAAACATGATATATACTCTCCATTTTTTTCCCTTCAAAATGTAGTTTGTTTCATAAATCTAACATATTTGGTTCCTGTATTATTCACATTTTATGTACAGGGTGTGCTAAAATTAAAAAAATAATTCCGGCGCCAAAAGGTTAATATTAAAATGGACTCTGTATTGTACATAGAAAACATAATTGTGTATAGATGACATAATATACATATTTATTGTTCCATGTTCTTGTTTACTGCGTACAGCATGGTACCAGACCTGTCTTAGGGCCAGATGTTAATTTGAAAACCCTTGGAGAGAGTGCAGAATGTGCTGGTTACACTGGGGCAGATCTAGCTGCCCTGGTTCGAGAAGCAGGAATTGAAGCCTTGAAGGAGCTCGTGACTACCAACAATACTTCCGCAAAGTTAGTGGTTTCCAATAGGCACTTCTCAAAGGCAGTAGCAATGATACGGCCATCAGTTTCTGGAAAGGTATGTTTTTTGCCATGGGATTGACTGATTTTATAGTTTCCTATGTTACTGAGTTGAATGAAATGTTCGTTGTTCTTGCAGGAGCAAAAGCATTATGAAAAGCTGCAACAGTTTTATTCCTCTCCGCAGTCGTCAGTACAATGAAGGTGTTAAAAATGTAGAATCTGAAGAACTGATGGTCATATAACCAGTGTAATGTGTGTTGGAACAGTCTGTGGATGTGGTAGGCTGTAACGCAAAGTTAGTATGCTGGGCCGTATTCTTTATTTGCTGTTTGGGCAAAGTATATTGAATTGATTAATATGATTATTAATAAATCTGTGTATACTTATTCTTATTAAAGTGACTGTTTTGCCATTGGTTATGTCTGTAGGATTTTAAGCTTCTTCACTTCATTCTTTTATTATAATTTCCCACAGACTGCTAGGGGAAAACTCCTTACCAGAAAAGTGCTAATAGTACCTGACCTGCTGGTATGTGAATCTCTTAAACAGTCTCTTCCTTGTTTCACTGCTTGTTGATGGTAAACACAATCTGTGAAATGATATATCTAAATTATTTAATAGTATACCAACTGATGCACATACATAAAACTTTTTCACATTAAAACACTAAAATTGCTCAGACAAGTTTCGATCCAAGGATCATCCTCAGGGAGCTACACTTCCCTTGCTAAAGTCACGTTTAAAAACTAGTTACTGATTGCTTTCGTTATATAATCCTTGTTCTGTGGCAGCATGTTTTGTTGTGTAAGGGTATGTTGCTGAGAGTGCCTGACTGTGGGTGTGCGTCCTATGCTTTGCTGCGTGATACTGGCTATCGCCAGACGATATGCACAGTGCAGCAACAAGAATGATATATCTAAAGTTTCTGGAGCAACTGGAGTAGTATTCATTGCATTTTAACTGCCACCTGTCTAACTTGACCTTAGTGTGGGCATGCCTAGTGCCTTTCATTATCTGAAGGGGCCCTCTTCTCCCCCATTTCATTTTCAGACATTCTTACGTGTACATTGTCATTCACGGACATGTGTGTTTCACATCTGGCAAATACGTTCAAGTCTTAGATCCCACATCCTTTTTCAGTAGATCTGGTATATGATTATTATGAATTTACATGAGGCGACATACACACACCAACAAGGACACTACCATTATATGTAGCCACGTCACCGCTGATTTAATCATACACTGATGAACCAAAATTGACTATTTTAACAAGGTGTAACTTTAGCAAGCACGAATAATGAGCTCCCTGAAGATGGTGTAACTCCACCAAAACATGTTGGGGCTATTTTAATGTAAATTTTAATATTTTTTTTTTAAGACGGTTTTTAGTGCATTTGTTGGTGAGTAATAAACTTTGATATTACATGAGGCACTTTAATTAACATGTGTGTAAGTGCCTAAATTGTTCTGTATGGAGGCAGATGATTTGAGAGCAAGATTAACCTTTTGACGCCGGAATTATTTTTTTTAATTTTAGCACACCCTGTATATAAAATGTGAATAATACAGGAACCAAATACGTTAAAATTATGAAACAAACTGCATTTTGAAGAGAAAAAAATGGAGAGTTATATACCATGTTTAAGATATTCAGTACCTATATTTGTTGAATAAATATAAAAAATGCAACTTTAGAGGTTAGCGGTGCGGTACGTCAACTATAGTTGACATTAGGCGTCAAAAGGTTAAGGATTAAACCTGGTGTTTTCTGAACAATCACAGATACGTTTACCATCCATTGCACTGTGCATATCATATACTGCCCCATGTATGTCAGCCCCTAAAGCTGTCTTCAGGGGCCTTTGTTAAAACCTGTGTCTGTTAAGGTTACTATTTTTTGGGATGTGACTAGGCACGGTCTGTTAGATAGATGCTCTTATTTAGAGGAACCTTGAACCACCATATTCTACCCTGAAAATGAAGGCAGCATATTCTTGCAATATCTCTTGTTACATGATATTGTCATATCCCAGGGGACTGTTATCTCAATATATGCAGCCATAAAAATATCAGATTGCCAATTGGCATTTTACAACTCGGACATTTTAGGCTCTTCTATTGTTCAGTTTTTATTTAATCTTTTAGTGTAAAGGTAAAGGTAAAGCAGTCCCATTACAGGCCTGGACAGGCCCAGAGGGTTCCAGGAAGTTAAGGTTCCCAGATTTCGTGACAATGGCACAGTATGGTGGTAGGTTGTCAGCCTTATGCACCGGCCGCCTTTACCCCCAGGAAATACTCCTGGTACTCATTTCTGTTAGAGGTTGAGTCGACCCCAGGGCCATAGTGTGATCAGAAGGATTTTATGTCAATGAAAAATCCACTGACACCAGCTGGGATCGAACCAGCAACCTTCCGAATTGTAGCACAGCACCTTAACCACTGTGCTACCGTGGTCCCCCAATCTTTTAGTGTACCGCCTTTTAAACCCTACAAATCTGCTTCAACCAGAGCGGTATTCAGTTAACTTGTTTACTGCAGGACAATGTTTTCTGTTTTGCATGAAAAGGCGATAGTATTCCGTTCATCCATTTAAGGTTAAAAACGGAGTACTTTGGGAGCTGGGGTGCATCCTTCATTAGGTAAAACAAAAGTCATGATACTCTCTACATTGTTTCCATAATCATTTACATTTATCCGCCATTCATAAACCAAGTTTGTTTACACAATCACACAACAACTACATTTGCATTCACCAGTTACTGAATGTTACAGAATGCGTGACATGTTTTATTGCACATAGTGCCCTCTTCAGACCCAGATGCCTATTTTATCAAGTATAAGTCAAGTGCATTGCATGTTGTGTGACTTAATGTGCTTACTGAAACATGTTACACAGTCAGGAATACAGAGAATATTTTTAAACCAAGGCTGAGCAGGACTGAGCAATTTAGAATGGGCGGCATCATCTGTCGGTATGCTGCAACAGTGATGTCTGCTCTGCCGGCAGCAGGACTGTGATAAATAAATGCCCTGTGTAATACAGATTGTTAATTTACACTCTGTGAGCGGGTTCTGATTTAAGCTGGACGTTGCATACTTGATAATTGGTTAAAAAATAATTGTAGTTTAGGCTTGTGCTCTTCTGGGATGTTATGCAATGCAGGTTGGTGGCTGCACTGATGTTTTGGGATAGCTTAACAGTCCCATCTTCTAAGGTCAAGTTGGGACCAATAGGCTGTCCCAAACTGACAAACCACCAACCAACCTACATTGTTTAACGGCCCAGAAGGGCGAAGGCTTCGACTTCACTGTGGTTAAACCCCAAATCTTGTATAAATGTAGCTGTGTGGTGGTGTAAATGAATTTTGTTTCCATCTCCCTTCCTCATGAAGTATGCTGTGGGATGCAGTACAAGGTTGTCGTTCGTAAAGGTTTGCGTGTCTGTCTTTAGTGTGCTTACAGATGCAGGAGCCGATTGCTTTTGTGGTACTGTTGATGGTATACTGTTCTGATGAAACAGTTAGACTGTTCTATTATAAATAAAGACAAGAGGAACTCTCAGCTATGATCAGCTGTGAGAGGTAAATGAGTGACTTATGAACATTATAAAGTTCGTAGGTGTGTGATGTCACAACATGGACTGAAGTATGTAGTGATATAAGTGACTAATTAATGTGAATAGTTCAACATTATTAATTATGTTTGAAAAGCAATGTTATAATTTAAGTTAGCCAAGTTTATTTTTATCTGTAGCATCGTGAAATGGTGTTTTCTCTTAAGAATGTGCAGTTTGTGTGTGAGTCACACTAGAATAATGCAGTGTTGCTGTGTCTGAGCATGTGGGTGCTATGGTCATGCTGCAGAGAACCCCATTTCTGTATCACCATGGACCTAAATTTCCTGTTATCGAGAATTTTGACGGTTTTTTCACCTTTTCAGTGAATGCTGTATTGGCCTCCTAACAACTCACAATTCGTGATGATCACGTCTTGTTCTTATCATTTGAGAAACGCATTTAACTTTTATTATTCATCAACTATTTCAAATGTTTAAACTGAATGCCTTGGTAAGGTATATATCATTTCTGCCTCATATTTGGAAGTCCTGGGTTCATATCTTGGCCAGGACACTGCTTATCAGGACCGAGATTTTCCCCCCTGGCAAGTGCCAGCATAGTACCTGAAACCAGACCCTTGGTGTTTCTTTCCACATCCTTTCCCTGTTTTGTTTCACTAACCACCTTGGTCTGACACCGTGTAGTTTGAGCTGTGTACAGCATCATTAAATGAAGAATGAGTGAAGTAAGTTATATGCATTCTGAGAAGGCTGTTAAAACCTGAGATGTGAGTGTGTGCAGAGGTGTGTGGTACAGTGGTACGTTCTGGGTGGACGCACGGTACTGCATATTGACATACAGAAACCAAGTGTAAACTCTATAACTTATGTATGAGGAACATTTGATTTGTTACAGGTATGTCAAACTTATTTGATATTTTGCTGTTTGATTAGCAAGTCTGTTAAGAATATTGTCAGTTTTGTGTAATAAATGTGATTTAATAATGCAAAACATGGAAATATAGAGCGCATTAATTCAGTTCACCATACCATAGTCATTGAACACCATTTAATGTTACTGGTCGAGGTGGGCCAGTTACTTCCTCTGTCATGGTACAGTAGTTCATGCATGTGTCACAGAAGGGTACCAGCTTTATGGATGACCCATAAGTCTTGATGAGTAATGCCTAATTTGATTATTTATTATTATTATTATTATATTTTTGTTTTTGTGTCAGGGTGTACTGGTATATTGGTGTGGTGGTAGTGCTTGTTCAAGTGTTATAGAAGTATGTAAAAATTCTGCTATCATACTTGCGGTACACACGAATGTCATGGTTTGCTGGTAATCCGTGCGGACTCGTCGTAGCTTATGTTGTTGCGGTAGCTTGCCGAGAACTTGCAAAATGGCATTTTGTATATGGGTAGTAGGATGTATGAGGAGGTACAGGTACATGATTTCTGAAGCAGGAGCTTTGATTCTTGGTTTTATCATATAGTTACCACAGTTTGGTCCTGCATTCTGATGATTGTTGCAGGAGCTGTTGAATGTGTTGCATTTGTTTCAGATATTACTGCACTCTGCTGGCATGTTAATGAAGTATGAATCAATATTGATCATTTTGGACTTTACCTGCAGGAAACTTCAGAAAAGTTTTGTATATTACTTACTGTTTTGAAACATTCACAGTATGGTGCTGCTACCTGATGACAATTTTATGAGCTACTGAAAGTATTTTAGCTGTCACAGACAGTCAAGTGATGTGCTCTGGAGCCATTCTGATTAAAGATTAATCATGTGTAAAATACTAATGTCACTCTGTAAATATGGGAGCCACATGGCTTGACAACTCCCAAATCTGTCCCGTAACGCTGATGTAAGGTTTTGTACTGAATGTTGGGTTCACAAGTTGTGCTATCCAGAACATTCGTCATCATCATGAGTTAGGCCTTGATGGCCCTGTGTTTTTGCCTCATCTAATAGTCTATTCAAGGGTATTCCAAGATGTCTTTGTCCATTTGGCCTATAATTCAGCATTATTTTTGGCATTATGTTATTGTTCATTCTTGTCACATGTTGCAGCCAGTTTGATTTGTATCTTCGTAGTTTCTAGTCAGCTGGTTCTACTCTTACACTTCCAAAATTTCTTCATTCCTTTATGGTCAAGAAAGATGTACCTGGCTGTTCTTTTGAAAAATTTCATCTCAATTGATGCCAATTATTTTTTAATCCTTTTATCTAAGGATCCAAATTTTGCTTCCATATAAAAAGAGAGGGAGATGCATTGCATTGTATACTTTTATTCTTGATAATTTCTGGACCAAATTTGCATTAAAAGTGTTTATAGTTCCCAGAATTTGAGCAAATTTTGCTAGTTTTTGTGTAATATCTTTTTCATTTTCATAGGATATCTCGAAACTGAGGTAATTAAAATTCTTTATTTGTTGTAAACATTTGTCTTTTCACAATAATTTTACGTCTTACTTACCATCTTCTTCCAGCAAATTAATTTTTGGAAAGGCTAAAAACTTTGAGTTAAAGAAAACATAATGACATTATGACATATTTGTTTCATACACATGTTCTGTAATCTACAAACTCATTTCTTTATGCTTTAGCTGGGAAGTTATCCTTCACGTATGTGCCAAAAACACGCACAGCTTCGAAGAACTGCCTCACGTATCCCAAAAGTTGTGAAGCGGGCAGCTGGAACCCGTATATTGTGTTGGTCAGCTCCGCTGTGTACGACAGTTGGATACCCAAAACTCCTTTCATGTAGTCATCACTTCCGCCAGCGGCAGGGTCTGTTGGTAACAGTGTAATCACCCATGTTACTACTTGCGTAAAGAAAGTAATAACTGAAGAGCTGGAAATATACTAGCAGCAGATATGTAGCTTCGGAATTATTTACACTGCTGATCCTGACCCAAGAAACACGGGTTCAAATGTCTGCCATACAAACAAATACCGGGATATTACCATAAATTTAGCCATAATTACTTCTTTCCATCTTGCAGTAATTCTGACATTCAAATGTGTAATTCTATGTATAGACTACGTGTACTAAAAGTGTAGATAAATAAAAAATAAAATATATTAATGGATAATGATAAGTCAGTAAATGAATGAGTGACTACAATTTTATTAATTAGTGACTGCTCATAGCCAGCTATGGAGGAAGTGACAAACTGAGAACCCAACTGTAACTATCAAACTAAGTCTGTTGTATCATTACCAAAATTTCACCCACACCACATTGCCCTGAACAAGTTCCATCCATCCCCCAGTCTTAGGGGCCCAAAATCACATTCTGTTTATATAAGTGCAGTTGATGCTATTATTATTATTATTATTATTTAATGTCATGAAGTAAACTGTAGGGCATTTTCCTTAGAACAGGTCTGTTCAAGGTTTTTATCTCTGACAAATGTCGCAATTATGTTAAAATCAGTGTAATAATAATAATAATAATAATAATAATACAGGCAGTGCACGTATAAACCTGACAGTGAGACGCGTTCACGTAACCATTGTTGTGGCAGAAAAGAAAGAAGTATTACATATTCTGAGTATGTGTCTGTAGCCTTAGTTATCCAGCATGCAAAGTGTATGCGCCATATTATGTTGTCATCTGTGGCCTGTCTGGGTACACCATACTTTTTTCGTATTATCTCGTAAATGGCACGATTTTCAGAAAGAAGTACACATTATTCTTGTGAGATTTTAACGAAACTTGGATTTTCTTCAGTTTTTTTTTTTAAATACTTAGATACCAAATTTAATGGTAATCTGTCCAGTGGGAGCCGAGTTGCTCCATGTGGACAGACTGATGTGACGTAGCTAATAGTAGCTATTGTAGTTTTTTGAACATGCTGAACAACGGGCTCTAGCTTGCATTATTACTACATAATATTTTTGATATGGATAGTCAGGGTATATAGAGGGAGGAGGTTTGAACACAACTTGAACCTCTTACATCGAGGCATAGAAATCACATTGGAAGTGTAGGAATAGGTGAAAGAATAATATTAAAAAGGATTGTAGGAAGATATACTATGACCATATATATTTATATGTGTGTGTGTGTGTGTGTACTGGAATCATATGACCCAGTAGCGGCTCTTGTGAACAAGATAACGGACTTCAGGATTTCACAGAAAATTTGCCAGGAATTCGTTGTGCAACTAAGACTATTTTGTCCTGAAGTATGACTCTGCTTTCTGAACTTTCCATTCATTAGGGTCTGATTATTAATTTCAAAGGAATAAACAGTCTGTGAAAAAGAATGTGAAGCCTGGTCTATCATCAATACACTTTGAATGACATTCATCACTGAGGGTCTTTACAAGTGATGGTGTGCTTTCCAAAAGAAACAAAACCCATTATACAACATCAAGGCCTAAAAGATGACAGCCGTTACTACAACAACAGTAGTGAAAACTCAAAAGCTTGCATTGGCATATGCTTGCATAATAAATCCAGTAAATTATGTCTGGTCTACTTACACAGAACGTTGGTCGATGTTCCTATAGCGAAATGGTTTCCGCCTGCAGCTACCTGAGCTGCATCTGCTGCCACAGCCAAAGCTTGCTGTGTTCAAAATGAAGGAAAAGAATTAATTGCTATGAGTCCAAGGAAATTTATCCCTAATCCTGCAAACGTGGGGAATATGGTGAGCTAATAATGCCAGCAAATGGCAGATGGGATTTAACTTGGCGTTTAAAGGGGTTAAGAAGGAAATGAAGTTATTTATAGCCTAAATATTTTGGTGTCTTCACTGAATTCGGCTCAGTAACCTGTAAAATTACAGTATTTATGCGGGGGGGGGGGGGGTGTTAACTAAAAAAAGGGTATTTTTTAACTTTATTTTTACTTTTTTTTATAAAATTTTATTCACCCAATAATAATTAATATGATTTTG
>Ga0123352_10008988_pt1 | contig 15599 bp, 2 predicted proteins | sample TergutLab28metaG_FD_89700 | JGI IMG/M metagenome (GOLD analysis project Ga0123352, IMG submission 89700) | Labiotermes labralis P1 segment gut microbial communities from Petit-Saut dam, French Guiana - Lab288 P1 | ecosystem: Host-associated > Arthropoda: Insects > Digestive system > Gut ... | reverse complement strand
TTCCAAATAAACTACGCAATCCACAAACGGCTGGGCTGGTTGTCTTATGCGTATGCGCAAAAGATGCGTAAAGGCAGACCGTACCGGCGAAGAGCGAAATGTATTGCACACAAATAACAGTGCGCAAAAGTAAGGGAAGTAAGATAGACTAAAAAAACAGCAACAAGGAAAGCGGAGAAATCGCGAGGAGCGGAGAGTAAGCTAGACAAGGAAAGTGCGAAAGTCAAGGCTTGCGATTAATAGACATGCAAAAAACACAGCAAATTCTAAAAGTAATGAATTGATATTTTATTGCGTCTGATATGTAGTAAAAAAATAGTCTTAAACGGACTATTTGAGATATATAAACAACAGGATCATTAAGACTCTAGATCGCACAGAAAGGTAAAGGGATATGAAGAGAATAATATCACGAATTGGAACACTATTGCTGGCGTTGCTTATAATGGCAAACATACCGCTCATTGCATTTGCAGCACCGGAAATCGCAGAGCTGTCTGCCGCAACCCCACACAACACTGTTGGTAATCATCAAATATGGAGCATCAGTCATGAGATAGGATATCGCGGAGACTATGTAGATGTTCGCTTAAGGATGAATCAGATCACTCAGCAAGGTATGTGCTGGACGATGTTTATTCTTGACTTTGATACATCGGTTCTTTCTAACCCGAGACTTTCTCCGCGAATCGATCGTAATGAGCTAACTCCTGAATTTCAAGAGGCATATGACAACTTGACAGGAGTGTTGTTTGAAACGATACTAAGACCATTCCGCGGCGGGAACGCAGTGATGCACAACATGATATTTGAAGGTGTGCATAGTTGGGATCCCGGAGAGGTTATAGTTTCATGGCAATCAGATCCGAATCCGGAAGCACCAGATAACCTCACTTCTGGTATTTTCGTTGATATACGCTTTGACATTCTTGCCAATGCCCCGCTTGGCGAGTCTCCGGTAACATTTTCACGTCGTCCAAACGATGTATTTCTTGCAGGAATTGGTTCAGTATCTCTTCCGATAGTATGGGAATCATTCACGGACGGTTCTGTTACAGTGCTTTCTGACGTTCCGGAAATACGTGTAGTAAATCAACAAGGTGTCTTGATACCAACTGCAGCTCTGACTGCAGCTCGCAGAAATGTTACACCTGTTGTAGGTATGGAAATAATTCCCGGGACAGGCGTGAATGCCGGTCGTTTTGCTGTGGATGGCACAACGATTGGTGATGTGTTCACTGCATCAGCACCGGGTTTTCAGACAAGATCACGCACTCTAAGCTTAGCTGATCTTACGGCAAGTTATATTGAAATTGTTCTGGACAACTACGCTAATGTTGCCGTAGCTGTGCATGTGATGGAAGGCGCACAATTTGTTACAAACGCAACTCTTCAACATCGAGGAAATAACGTAACAGGTTCAGGTGGTATATTTAATATTAATGTTAGCGGTCAACATGTAGGTGATGTACTTACAGCGGCTGCAGAGGGTCTTGGGTATGCGGAACACACAATAACGTTTAATGATCTGGCATATCCGGCAATAATAGTGATTTCGCTTGCCCGCCAAAACATAGGTCTTTCAATTACCAACGTACCGGGCAATTTAACCCACATTTCACAAACCGGTACAGCGGGTGTGAGTGCGAGTGCGATTTCGCTGGCATTTGACGGCAGTACAAATAATGTAGTATTTGGTTCACCTGTAGCCCTTACAGCCGGTGAGATAGAAGAAAACCACTACTTCCTTGGTTGGTATCGCGGCACAGCCGCCCCGGCACCGGGAACAGCTATATCTACATTGACCGGTTTGGTAACTACAGAAAGCCATTCATTTAATATGCCTGCTACCGGTGTGCAATACTTTGCACTCTGGGGAGCAAGAGGCACTGTGGGCGCATATGCGACACGAGTAACATTTAATATATATGGATCGCTCAGAAATAACCCTCAAGGCACAACACCTCCGAGAGTTCCCAATCTACTACCCGATGGTGAAGGCGGTCATACCACTTCTATAGTTGTGCCTGTGGCATTCGGAGAAGAGCTGTGTCAGATTGCGATGGCACCTATTATAGCGTGGATGGATGCTCAAGAGTCAGGTCACGCATTCTGGGGTTGGTTTACTGATGGAGCCCTTGACGCTTCTGGTCGCACCAGAAATGGATTCCGTCGTCCGAGTGTAGGAGCAACAGGATTTAATATTAATCAAGTGTTCACAGAAGCATTGTTTACACAACTTGCTGTTGATGGAAATATAAACCTCTATGCTGCGTGGGCATTATGGGGTGATGTGAATGACGATGATGTTGTAAACGGCTTAGATGTTAGCCTTGTATCACAGTATGTTCGAAGATTCCCGGGTCTGGTTATCGTCAGACCTGCAGCGCATGTTTCACGAGGTCCGGCGATTACGGGTCTTGATGTAAGTTTGATATCGCAATATGTGCGCAGATTCCCAGGCATAGTTTTAGGTCAACCGCCTTCGATACTGCCTGGTCCATGGTCAGAAGTTCTAGCACTTCAAACGATGGAGACAGTTGCCGCATCGGCTTCGGAAGTATTGAATAGATTTAGTTCGTTTGGCGAAGCAACTGAATTTGGATTCCAAGGACCGCTGACGCCTACTGCGGCGATACCACACACAGTTGGCGCACATCAGGTATGGAGTCTTAGCCAAGAGATAGGATATCGCGGCGAATATGTTGATGTTCGTTTGAGGATGGATCAAATAACGCAACATGGCATGTGCTGGACGATGTTTATTGTAGACTTCGATACATCAGTACTAGGCAACCCAAGACTTTCACCGCGTGTTGACCGTGCCGCATTGACTCCTGACATGCAAGAGGCATATGATACTTTGACAGGATCATTACGTGATACAGTATTAGCACCATTCCGAGGTAGCAATGCTGTGACACACAACATGATTTTTGAAGGTGTGCACATGCATGCCAACACGCCCGGCGAGGTTGTAGTTTCATGGCAATCGAATCCAAACCCGGAAATACCTGATAATTTCACATCCGGAATTTTCGTGGATATACGTTTTGATATCCTTGCCAATGCTCCGATTGGCGAATCAGCGGTAACATTTTCCCAGCGCAGTAATGATGCATTTCTCGCAGGTGTTGGCTCAATACAGCTTGATATAGTATGGGAATCATTTACAGAAGGCTCTGTCACGGTACTTGTTGATATTCCGGAAGTACGTATATTGGATCAACAGGGCAATGTGGTAGCAACTTCGACTCTGGCTGCATCTCGCGGAGATGTTACTCCGGTCCAAGGAATGACAGTAGCTCCGATAGGCGTTAATACTGGCAGATTCTCCGTAGTCGGCACAACTGTTGGTGATGTGCTTACAGCATCTGCACCGGGGTTCTATGATGGAGTACACACTTTAACAGCAGCAGAAGCAGCAGCTCTTGCAGACGGTAGAGCACATTATATCGAAATTACTCTTGGTTCCAGAGCCAGTGCTTTGAATATGATCCGTTTTTGGATGAACGATGGTACGGGCGAAAACGGCAGGGGTGAGATATTTGCAATCGAAGAGGTTGCGACCGGAAGGACAGTATTCCCGCCGTACCCAAATCCGACACTCCAAAGTATATTAGAGCTTATGGAACCTATATTTACTCTGCCGGCGGAATCGGATGAAGACGATGATGAATACAATACAGATGATGAGTATTATGTTGATGACGAAGATGCTGTAAATGAAGATAGCGATTACGATGTTAACGATGATGCTGTTGTTGATGAAGATGCCATCGGTGATGATGAGAGCTATATCGCAGATGATGATGCTGAAACCAACAGCAACGAAGATGCAAATGAAGATGCAAATGAAGATGCAAATGAAGATGCAAATGAAGATGAGGCAGTAGTTGACGGAGCTGTTACAGAGGATGAATACACATATGAGGCAACTTATGACGATGGGGCATATCTAATAGTAACGCAGGGCTCAGACGACCTAGCGGAGCTGTTGACTCAGATGCTCATAATGCAGTTAAGTGAAGAAGAAATAACTTACACATTCTCAGGTTGGTATACATGCCAAACTACGGCACCGTCATATCGTTTTAACTTTGGCACACTAATAACTGGAGAACTAGATTTATATGCCAGATGGGAACGTTACACCCCTGAAGAGATAGAGATAACTCACACAGTTCTGTTCCACCGCAATGATGGCAGCGGAAATCTGCATTATGCAGCATTTGTACCACAGGGTAAAATATTGAGTGAGTATATGCAAATGCCTGCTGATCCGATGCGTCCAGGGCATACGTTCACAGGCTGGTTCACAGACGCGCAAGCAACCACACAATTCACAGACTTTGATGGTACAGTCGAGGACAGCTTTGTATTATTTGCAGGCTGGGAGCCGACAACCGGAGCCACTCACACAGTAAGGTTCTTCCGCAATGATGGCAGCGATGTAGTGCATTATACCGCGACAGCACAATCCGGACAGCCGGTGGTCAGACCAGCAGACCCAGTTCGCTTTGGATTCATATTCAGAGGTTGGTATCTAGATGCAGGACTCACACAGCCATTTGATTTCAGCACAGCGATAACCAGTGACCTCAACCTATATGCCAGATGGAACGTGATTCCCCCTCATGGTGGAAACAACTGGGCACCGTCGGTGGTAGTCCTGACGGAGCCTGCCGTACCAATTGCGCCATTCGCTGACTACCATAATGCATTCATTATTGGATTCCCGGATGGAACAGTCAGACCGCACTCAACATTAACTCGCGCTGAAGTTGTTACAATACTATTCAGGCTTCTCGATGATGATTTCAGAGCTCAGGCATGGAGTCAAAGCAATAGTTTTGCAGATGTAGATGCAGGGCAGTGGTTTAATAACGCAATATCAACAATGGAAAACACCGGTATCCTGAACGACGAAGCGTTGTTCAGACCAAATGAAGCCGTAACACGTGCGGAATTTGCATCAATGGTAGCAAGGTTCTTTGAAGATGTTGAAGAGGCAGAGGAAACTCAATTCTATGACATAGAAGATCATTGGGCGGAAGCCTACATAAACCGCATAGCCCAGTTCGGTTGGGCGCAGGGCGTGGGCAATGGAGAATTTAACCCGGATGCCCAAATGACAAGAGCGGAAGCTGCGGCGATAATAAATCGTATGTTGGAGCGTATAGTAGGGTCCACAAATGATCTGCTTGAAGAACGTACAAGATGGCCTGATAAGACAAACGTGAATGCATGGTACTACCTATATATGCAAGAAGCGACACATTCAACGGAGTTTGAGAGACTGACAAACGGAACGGTAAGATGGTTGGAGATTCTACCGAACCTCAACTGGACTGTTCTTGAGAGACCGCATTCAACTCCGGGTGCAATAACAATAGCCAGAGCCCTACAGCAGCAGCAAGCATCTTCTACTGATTGATAATATAGTGATATAGAATCGCAGAGCGTGACCTAATCATGATCAGAGATGATCGATAATGGTATTGATCGATCGTTGTAGATGACTGCGGTGATTGTTAAGCTTGTTGAACTGCCTTGATAAACGAATCACAATACGTGACACTTTGGACGCGAGGATTTGACATTTCTATCCTTTTAATTGAAGAAATATTGAAGCTCGCGTCCGGGAAGATGTTAGGTTAGGGTTATAATAATATTTAAAGCTCAAGCGAAGTAAAGGTAAGCGCCGTGCCGTGGTGCTGCTGCATACCAGATCGTATTTCGGTTTGGGAATGGTCAGCAGCAGAGCAGGCAAAGAGTGATATCTTACGAGTGAGATTGAATGTAAAAAAGGACGACTGTGCGTCTTCTGTTGTTATGCAAGCGAATCTCCTGTCATAGAGAATATATAGGTGTTTTTGGTTCATTTTGTGCCCCAGCACCAGCAGGGAAAAAGAAAGAGGATTTGCCTGTCTAGCGTCATCGTTGTACAATATGCCCCTCCGGGCTCTTCTATGTAGCTGATGCTGAATGTGGGTTTTGTATCACCTATTGTAGCGCGAATTAATCAGTGTTTACCTAGATTGAGAATAGAGAGACAGCTATATCATAAAGCTCGAGATGAAATTTTTAAGAGAGAAGCTCTCTGCTCTTGGTGTGCTCATTTTTATTGAATAGTCGAAGGGCTGTGTCTTTATGAGATACAGTCCCAGTGAAGTATGTTCAAAACCTCCACAACGCAAGTATTCCTGCTGCTTTTCGTCTTAGCCAGATGAAACATCCACGACAAAGTTATAAATCAGCAATTTAGATACACTACACTGACCGTAAAGATGATGACAAAAAAGTGACGTGAGAAAAATAGCGAGGAAAATAGCAAAAGATGCAAGTAAGGAAAGCGGGGAATTGGTGATGGTGGAACAATGGGACAGTAAAGAAGGCAGTGGAATGAAGAAAAACATGCGACAAGAGTGTGCGAAAAGCAAGGGATGCAAGGAGGTTGCGAGAATATAGTGTTGCAAATCAGGTCATTTATTGTCGCGGTGATTATTTGTTTAGAATGCTAACAATTTTACAAATATACTTACGGGTTCTTCGCCATAGGAGTGTGCGAAGAGCCTCTTTTTTTAGTGCATTACTAGTACTTCATTCTCAAAATAACTACGTAAATTTTACGGAATCTTTACTGTAGGTTGTGGGTGCGCAAATTCTGAAAAACACAGTGTCTTCGTCGCGCTTTGAAGTAAGAACTGCATGAGAGCTAAGCAGCATAAAACGTTGCTATTATGACATAATTCGATGCAGCGATTGGTAATAAATGTCAATAAATTGTAAAAATTGTAAATTTCATGTTGAATAATCTACGAAAATAGTCTATGATAATCCGAGTCGAATATTATTTGTATGAACTTTTAAGGGGATAGAATATGAAAAAATTACTTCGAATCGGGACATTTATAATGGCGTTATTGCTGTTGATAAATGTACCATTGGCAGCATTGGCAGCGCCGGATGCTATTGAGTATTGGGCACAATCAACAGCGTTAATTGACACTCGTATTGTTGATAATTTCGATATTGCTCGACAAGATGAGTCTGAACGTCGACACTATGAAGCAGAAGATGATAGAGAGCGTATTGTTACTGATGCTGGACATGGGAGCATAATCCCTGACATCGGTACAGACATGAGAGATGCTACGAGTTTTGAAAATGAAATTTTCGGACCACCAGGGTTGGAGTATTTAGAGGAACAGTTGATCAATTTCGGTCAGCAGTGGCACGAAGTAAACCGTCAGATTATTGCAATGGACGAGCAATTAGCGTCACAACGTGAAGAGGGACGTGAAAGTAATCGCCGAGTTATTGAAGCTGAGAATAGGCTTGAGGGGTATAGGCGCACGATTAATGAGCACAATAGCCGGGATGCACTTAGCAGAAGTTCAATTGCTGAAGGCGAAGAGCTTTTGCAAGTACATGTAGTTACCGATGTTGAACTTAACACTCTTAACAATCGCCTCAACATGGAGCGCTCGCGTATACGCGATGTCCAAGTGAGGCTTGAGGAGCAATTAACCAGGCGTGAAAATTTGTTTGAAGCTTTAATAGAAATAGAAGCTGTAATTGAGGATGTTCATAATCAAATCAATCAATTATGGAATGAGTTTGACATTAATAATGGCATGTGTGAAGAAGGATTAGATCCTGACGAGGATCCTTTGTTTGAATGTAATCACGCTGAACTTGGTATTGCTTGTGATTGTGATTTTGAAATAGACGAGCCGATATTTGAGCCTTGCGAAGATGATTGTACCTGTTTTGATCATTATTATGAAGAAGATTTTGAAGATGAAAATGAATTATGTGAATATGATTGCGAATGTATTTATGAAGAACTGGATTTAAGTAATTATTTCGACGAGTTTGGTAACTTCTGGCATGGATTGGACAGAATGTTATACAACTTGTTGGATGCACAGGCGTATGAAGCTTCACTGGCTGTGCCATCATCAGAGCCAACAGACGAAGCAGATGTACTGGCAGCCATGCATCGTGGACTGAATGCCCCAATTATTCCTGTTGGCACGTGGACTCAAGCGGATGCATCTGCAATAATTGCAGCCGGTTATGTTATTCCGATACGAACAGTAGCACAGCTTCGGGCATTTATTGATGGCTCAACGGCATCCTTTACAATTGCGCACCCGGACGGTGGAAGCATAGTCGGTCCGCTTTTCGATGTTGCATTCAGCGGCGCACATTTCAGGCTGATGCCAACAATAGGCGCAGGTGTCACTGGAACAGTTGCATCTGCGGTTTATACAATAGATCATATAACACAAGGACGTCCCGGCACATTTACCGGAATCTTCGATGGAAACGGTCACAGAATAAATGGGTTACGCTTACGTAGCGATGCTGCGCACATGCCGGCAATAGGTTTTGTAAGAGAAGCGGGTCATGGTGCGGTAATACGTAATGTTACATTTCGGAGTATAACATCAGATGGCGGCTCAGGTGGGGCCGGTGACTCGGGGAACATTGCTTCACGAGCATTTCAGGATGGCACTGCGGCAACAGGACCTGCAGGTGCAGCAGCTTGGTTGAGTGATGTTGTTAGTATAGGTACACTAGTAGGGCGCACAGTAGCTACTGCAAGCGGAGAGAGCTCGATAGTCGCTTTGTATAATGTCTCTATTGACTCAACGCCAGGCAATGTATTTCACATGACAGTACGCGGAGCCATTAATGCAGGACTTCGTGACAACATACGAATGGGAGTAATGGTTGGTCAAGTAAATGCCGATACACATCTTTATATAAGAAATGCATCAACTGAACATGTGCAACTCACCACACCGAACAGCGGATCGGCTATTATTGGAATAGCCGGAGGTATAGTTGGCGCTGTAACAGGCGGAACTGTCAATATAGGAGCAACAGAAGGCAGGACTAACTCTCTGTATGCTCAATTCTCAGGTCGTGGTGGTGGAACAACTCGCGGCGTTTATTTAGCGGGCGGTGTTATCGGTCGGGTGTTTTCCGGAGAGACATTTATATCAGGCACTTCGACAACAGGATGGTCTCAAGCAATTCGAACAAAAGGCGGCATAGTTGGTCGTACAGATGCCGGAACAGTCAACCATCTGAATAATGTTACAAATGGTGCAAGATTTGCATCACTGACTTCACATGGTGCAAATCCGGATACAGGAATAGTGGGTGGATTGATAGGACGCAGTGATGGAGCCGCATTTATATCAAACTCGAGGAACAATAATATCATTGAAGTTGACGCTCCGTCTGCGATAGTCGGCGGGATAATTGGGCATAGCGGTGGTCAGCTTTCAATTATAGACTCTCAGAACAATAGCAGTATTCTGGGTGGCTCAGGAACAAATAGTTTTATTGGCGGTATTATTGGACGCTTACGTCCTCTTGGCGGCGCTAACGCAATGCCGGTACTGTTAGATGGAGTTAGAAACAACGGACATATAATTTCGTCCGTAGCAAACCGAGGTTCAGTAGGCGGAATTATAGGTGAGATTATGCCGCCGGTCGGTGGTATTGTCCCAATAACCCTCGTAAATGTATCGAATGCACCCAATGCTGCAGGGCAGGGCATATCCGGCGGTCTTCATGTCGGCGGAATTATAGGATTTAATCGTGCGGCAGACGTATCAATAATAGTTGAGCGCTCTGAAATTGAAGCGATAAATTCAGCAACTATTTCAGCATCAAGGCGTCACTCCAATGCGGGCGGTATAGTAGGGCGCTCCGCCGGTGCGCGTCTTACAATATCAGATTTAAGAACAAATCCGGCGTTGGCATCCAACACAGGTAATATTTTAGCTAATGAAAACCCACTGACAAGCGGCACAGCAGCTTCGCAAAGAAACTCGCGCCGTGACGGATCTGCGGGTGGAATAGTTGGTCGCCAAGAAGGCGCAGGTCTTGTGATAAATGGAAACATATCTAACTCCGGAAGAATAACTGCCGGTCCTCGTGTCAGCACATCGGGTGCGTCCAATGCCAGCGGTGGCGGAATAGTAGGCAGGGTAAATGCACAAGGATTTAGAATAACAGGAAGCGCTACAAACACCGGAGAAGTAATTGTCGGTGGACGCGGAGCTGCAGCCGGTGGAATAGTTGGTAGGCTTGCCAGTTCAAATGTGAGTATGGTAGATGCAAGTAATAATGCAAACATACGCGCAGGTGGATTCAATTTAGCAGGCGGAGCTATAGAGGGCTCATCCAGTCAAAGAAGCAATGCCTCAGGCTCAGTAGCAGGTGGCATTGTGGGCTTAACAACCACAGCGGCAACTAACTTGAGGATAGAGAATGCTGAAATAGGTTTAAATGGAGAAATCAGGACAGCGGGCAATACAGGTCACGCGGGCGGTATTATAGGACGCTCCGCTGCAGCGCGACTGAGCATATATGATTCAAGAAACCTTGCTCCGATTCGGACAGCCGGAGGCAGCAACACGAGTAATATATCCAACAACAACACACGTGCCGGGGGTATAATCGGACAATCAACAGGCGCGGATGCAAGGCTTGTCCGGGTTGATAATAACGGATTTATCAATGCAAGGGGCAACCGTCCTGAAGCTGGAGGAATCATAGGTCGCTCTTCGGGCGCGAGACTAACAATAGATGGTGCGAGCAACTTTGTTAACGTGGAAGGCGAACGCGGCAACTCACGTATCGGTGGTATTGTAGGTCGCCTATCAGGTATGAACTCGAGTATAAACAATGTATATAACGAAGGGAATATCATTGCCGGAGGAAATCAGGTCTTTACATTTGCCGGTGGGATCATAGGGCACTCGACAGGGGCAAATTTAATAATAAGAACGGCAGAAAACCATGGCGACATTGGTTCGGCTGCCAGAACACCGCGTCGCAGCGGCGGAATCTTAGCTGAATTTTCCGGTCGAAACACACGTGTTTTTGATACCGAAAACACCGGATCTGTTAGAGCGGGCGGTGCAGTTCGTTTATCAGCCGGTGGTGGTATTGCCGGTCGTGGTCGCGGTGCGGGGTCTGTTATAGACGGCGCAATGAATTTTGGAAATATTACAACATCAGGTAATGTACCTGGAGCCGGAATAGTCGGTCGCCAAGAAGGGGCAAATTTCACAATAAGAAATGCAGGTAATGCAGGGAATGTAATAACAGGCACAGGCACGGCTACAACAAGTGGTTCCGGTGGTGTAGTCGGGCGCAGTCAAGGTGCGAACACTCGCTTAGAAATAGTGTTTAACCGTGGCGAGATAAGAGGTGGGGCAACTACAGGCGGGCTTGTTGGAACAAGCCGGGGTACTGTTACAATCAGACAGTTTTATAGCATCGGGACAGTTATAGGTTCGGTAAACTGGACAGGTCACGGAATTCTTGGACGTCAGCGTGATACGGCTCGTATCACTATTTCCGAAGGCTTTGTTTCCGGTCAGGTAAGAGGGCGTTCAACACTGACAAGAAGGAGCAATCAGAACACGGGCGCAGCTAACATGAGTAATGATAGACCGCATAACAATTCGATGATTTCGCTTGTGTATGTAGACAGTTCAGCATTCATATCCACATCAGCTCAGACAGCTGCCGACCATATTAATGCAAGACGCTGGCTAAGCGCAAATGGTCGCGGTGGAACTGTAAATGTAGTTGCTACAGAGCTGTTAACAGCAGGCATTTTGCCGGGAATAAGCGGCGGACCGTGGCGTACAGGTGTTATGTCAGAGGGCACTCCGGTATCATTTGATGATGTCAGGACATATCCTTACTTTTTCTGGCAACTGCCAAATTATTCTCGAGGAGATCTTCAGGAGTTGTTTTTCTACAGGATTAGGATGATGGATGACAATACTGAGAATAACAGGGGATACCTGCCGATTATGGACTTGTATCGCCGCACAGTTTTGCAAGGCAATACAAGAGTTGAGCTGGACGGAATGTCTTCGGACGGCACAAGGGTTTTCCATCCATGGTCAGCCCAGATGAATCAGCACTTTGGATTTCTGACAAGTGTCGGGATACCAGGTGCTACATCAGAGTTTGAGTTACCAGGATTTAGTCTTAATCGCCCTGCTGCTACTGCAAATGCGCCAATACCGCTATCAATAGGTCTGATAAGTCAGCATGGTGTTGTTGGTTTTGAAACCGGAGATACGCCATTTCGTGTAGTTATACGCGGATATGACAGAGTATGGTGGAATGATGGTGACGGCGAACGAGTATGGATCGATCATGCTGAGATAACAATTTCGTGTGCTCGTATTGGATGCGCCCACAATGTCGGTCCTAGTGGTGAACTGGAGTGTTGCCAATGCATACAAAGATGCGCAATGAGGATAAATGGCGCAATAGAAGAAAACATTCCTGGCATAATGTTTATAGACTTCGATTTGGATGGGCAAAACTACAATGAAATAGTCGGTCTTTGCCCAGACTTTTCAGTAACCATCAGAGCCTTAGGCTACAGAACTGAACATAATTATCTTATCGGACATATCTACCTTAACCAACCGTTGGGTCATCCTGAAACCCCCAGACAGAGTTATGCAAATATATCGATGGAAAGAATTCCATTCCCAATAAGGGTTTGGGTTCAGGAAGTACCGGATGATTTTGTGCCAGAGCCATGCGCAGCCGGAGATGACTGTGAGGGCTGCGTGAGATGTGAAGCTCTGCCGCCTATACCTGAAACGGTATCCGGAGCGACATTATTGCACGATTTTAGCCCGAATGCTGAGTTTAACAACAGAACTAATCCGCAGCCCATAGTACCGGAAAGAGTTTGCTGTCCGGAATCAATACTTGGGGCGACTCAACCCGGGCCGGGGTATTATCGTGAGGACATTAACGGAAATCTATTTAGCCGCAATGGCACAAATCCCGGTCCATACTTCATAATAAATGCAATGTGGGGCGATAATATTCTCGGCAGCGCCCCGGGTTATAGCAGCCATTCACATCTTGATCTCAGATTTTCGGATTTGGTCAGACCGCAAGGTCCGCTATTTGGTGAGCGTTATGCCAACCCTCAGCTTCTTGATTATGAGGGGAATATGGTAGACGTCCTAGATTTGCATCTATACATTGAGGACATATATCTTCCCGCTATACAGTTTCACTTTTACAGGGATGATGGAATCGAAAGGTCTGTCGATTTTAGTGATGTGACGTGGGGAACTAATGCTCCTGCAGATAGCCCATTAGCCGGTCTTGAACTTGAAGCATGGTATTGGATACCAAGAAGTGAACTTCAAGTGATAATAAACAACAACTATTATGTTGACTCAGATATTGGACATGCATGTGAGTGTGGTTCGATTCATGGCGGAGAAGCCGGAGGTGGCATATTTAATAATACCTTTGGTCGCGAAACGGTAAGACCAACTGCAACCTTAGAGTTGGTTGATGTTAACACAAATAACGGTGTTCGAATGGTTGATAACTGGGTTGCCAGCCCTGGATTTAATATGGCCTATGCATCGTTTGATAATTTCGATCCCGGAGAGGATCAACAAGGCAATCCATTACCTCTGCAGGGGAGAAACAGTTTCCTCGCAGCACCTGTATTCAACAACGAACCACCTACCGGTTCCACTGCAGGTACAAGAGCGAACTTCGGACCTGAAGTTATAGAAAACACTGAGTTTGATCCAAATGTAGATGTCATTCCTGTTACCGATATGATAAGAGGTCTTGACAGGCGAGCAGATGAACGTCCAAGATCAAATACAATTGTAAATCCATTTAGCTTACCAAACAATGCAAGAAATCAAGCACTAAGCCTTGGGGATTCTTGGTCAATAGCTGTGCCCACCGGCACTGCTGGTGGACCAACAGGTGAGCGGAATCGAATTCGTGCCACTAGACTAGACTTGCAACGTATTTCAGATGCCGGTTATACACTTCTTCAAGGCAGCAATCCATATTATTGGGTTGGTGCAGACACTGGGACAAGCAACAGAGTGCATATGGAGACTACTTTCTCTGTAATTTGCCCAAGTGGTATCTACCATCCTGAACATAACCTTCGTTTAGAAGACCTTTTAGAGTGGGTTGAGGTTCACACTGCATGTCCACGAGGCTCAACTTGTGAGGCTTGTGATGGGCAAGGTTACGATGAGATGCGTGTAGTGCCGCGCATTAACATACCGCTTCGGCCGGTGATGCCTCCTCCTCCTCCAATTCTGGAAGACAGCCACACCATAACCGTATATGTATATACCAATGAAATCAATGTGCATGGCACAGGTTATGTTTATGGTGCCGATGGGCAGCCGAATCAAGTTCGTGTTTCGAGTGCGATGCTGCTTTCGAGTGTAGAAAGTGATCTGTTAGCAGATAATGAAGATGGTTCATTTACATTGACATTACAAGATGAAGAAAATCCATATTACTTTGAAGTTATAGCGGAAGGCTTTGTTGATGCCGTTCGTGAGTATCATTACCGCACATATTTAGAAAATAATAACATAGATCACATTATAATAACATTAGACAGACCCAGCCATGTGGTAAACTTCATTGTTTGTGAAGAAGGTAACGGAAACAAGCTTGCATATGGCAATCCGCCGCCTCGTATTAGCGAGTATGAACACGAGTTGTCGAGAGTGTTTTACGGCTTTGATTTGCAATATCCATACACTATCCCCACTCCGGTTGTAGGAAGCCCTGAGAATTTTAGATTTTCACATTGGGAAAAAGAGGTGTTAATAGAAGGAGAAAATGAAGTTCCGGCTGCTTCATGGATTGAGTATAATCCGATAGAGCACACTGTCACTTCGAACGCAACTTTCCGTGCTGTATTTGAGCCTTTGTTTACAGTAACTTTTGTAGCCGGTCCGGGTGGAATGCTTGCGATTACAGAAGAGTCGATTCTGGCAACACAGAGTATGGTGGTTTCCGGTGGGACGGTACTTGCAACATCGCAGATTCCAACACCTGTTGCAGATGTCACATTCTTCTTCTCTCACTGGGAGAAATCATATGACGGCGAAGTATATGAGCAGATTGACGATATAGTCGGATATGAAGTAATTCGAAATGTAACTTTCCGTGCTGTATTTAGGCAAGCAATCCTTACAATAGAAAATCTGCCTTACTTCACAACAATGCCGACAGATCAAACCGAAAGTGGGCATAGAACAATAGGGGAAACAATAGTGCTTGAGCCGGGAATTCCTTACGATGATTACAGTCATTATGCGTTTCTTGGTTGGGTGCGTGGTAATGTATTGCCTGAATTGGGTACATACATAGGCGACTTTACGTTGGCGACAGTCAATGGTCTTAGAAATTACAGTTTTGATATGCCGACAGAGTCAATAACTTATACTGCGATCTGGGGTTACAGAGGTTTTGTGGGCAGACCAGCTGTGAGTTTGACTATCGGGAACATTCCTGAAGATGTTTCTGAACAGATTGGCATAGCCTCTGTTAATGGGCTGGTTTTGGTAAATGCGATCCCGACAGAAAGTGGCAGTATCGCGGGAGCGCATACATTACCACAGGGTGCGGAAGTAACACTGAATGCAGGTACAAACAATAATCCTGATGCAGTACACTTTGCAGGTTGGTTCTTCGATGCAGATATCCCAGCTTCCGGTACAGTACTTGGAGTACCG
>Ga0123352_10008986_pt1 | contig 15600 bp, 14 predicted proteins | sample TergutLab28metaG_FD_89700 | JGI IMG/M metagenome (GOLD analysis project Ga0123352, IMG submission 89700) | Labiotermes labralis P1 segment gut microbial communities from Petit-Saut dam, French Guiana - Lab288 P1 | ecosystem: Host-associated > Arthropoda: Insects > Digestive system > Gut ... | reverse complement strand
TGCGCCGCCTGCTGTTGGTACACCACTTACTATGCTATCTGCTTTTGTTGTGTGTTGGGATAATCGCTGTAGCGGTGTGCCGTATACAAATACTGTTGAAAAGCCGCCTTCTTCTACCACCATTAAGTCTTGGTTAAAGCCCATTGCATAGTCGATAACAAACTCTTGTCGCACAACTCCGCTGTTGCGGTTTAGGCCAAAATTATCTTTAAATATGCGCTGGTGTGCGCTTTCCGGGATATCGTCTGGTAGTTCATCCTGCCAACCATCTCGCCATCGGTAGCCATCTAGGCTGTCAAGCCAAACCGAAGTTGGTAGTTCTGCTAGTGACATTCTGTTTACGTTTATATGGCGGCTACCCGGGCTGTTTGCTTCGTCTGTTAAATATCCGTTTACGTCCCAGCCGTGGCCTCCCATGTGCCCTGGGAGGATTCGTTGCACGTTTGCTACGCGCAATCCAAGCGCATTATACTCGAATTCGCTGGTTTCGCCAAGTTCGTTGGTTCCTCTTACCATTCGGCCCAACGCGTCAAATTCAAACGTACGTATGGTTACGCCATCCCGGCTTTCGTTTATCAGGTTGCCCCGGTTATCATAAGTGTACACAAAGTGCCCATCCGTGGCCTGCGATGAATATTGTAAAGATAGAAATGTTTACATATGCGTACACAAAATAAAATAGCAATACAAGTTCATTTTAACTGAATAGCCCCCTGATTACAAAAGATTATCAAGGTTTATAGTATGATTTTTACTTAAGTTATGCAGTAACGCTTGCCAACCTGTACTCAACCGGGCTTAGGTATCCGAGTGCCGCATGAATACGTTTTCTATTATAAAACAGCTCAATGTATTCGAACATGTCTTTCCTGACCGCGTCTATGTCGTCATATTCCTTACGATATATGCACTCTCGTTTAGCACTGCCGAAGAAGCTCTCCACGCATGCATTATCGTAGGGACACGCAGGTCTACCCATACTTCCATCTATTCCATACATCTCTAGCATGTTTTGAAACGACTTGCTGCTGTATTGGCACCCACGATCTGAGTGAAACATTAATCCTTCACTCAGACCATTTTTCATTATTGCGTTGCCCAGTGCTGTTTTTACCAGTTCGGTATCTATTTCCTTGCTTATGCTATAGCCTATCACTTCACGGTTATACAAATCTATTACTGCCGCCAAATACACAAACCCTATCTTCGTTTTGATATACGTTATGTCTCCCATCCACACACTGTTTGGTGTCTCTGCCACAAATTCCTGCTTTAATTTATTCTCAAAGTATCTCCCATCAACCCTTCCTTTTTTTGTTGGCCTGTACTTTCTCGTTACTACCGGATACAATCCATTTTCTCGCATTATCTTGCGCACCTTGTATTCGCTTATCACATACCCTGCTTTCTCAAGTACCTTACACATTTTTCGGTATCCATATACTCGTTTCGTTCCTTCAAACAACTCCCTCACTTTTTTATTAGAGGTTTTTCTGCCTGCCGTTTTTCCACTCTTTTTTGAACCCGCGATATCCATTTGTAGTATCCCGCTTCCTTCAGCCCCAATACTTTGCACATCTTCCTCACCGAATACTCGGAGCTGTACATGCTTATTGCCTCGTACTTCATCCGGGAGTTTGCATGAAGATGTGCAGGGATTTTTTTAATATTTCTACCTTTTCGCGCTCTTCCTTTAACTGCTTATCCTTTTGTCTTAGCTCTGTCTCTAACTCTTTCGTTCTCAGTATTAACTCCTTTTCTGTTCTTGGGGTACTTGTTTTTATTCCCTTTGCTTGCGCATATGTCGGCAGCTTATTATTCCTTCGGTAATCTCTTGCCCATCTACATACCGTATTCTTATCAATCCCCAATTCCTCTGCTAGGCTCGTCGCTGATTTTCCTCCTTCTACTATCAGCTTTGACGTTTGCTCTCTCAACTCTTCTGTATACTTGCTATTGTTACTGGCCATGTGATTTCTCCCTTCTTCTTTGCATATGGCATCACATAACCTCTCTACTTTTTTCACCGCACCTCAAAAAAGCTTAATTTTTAAATGTCAGTTTGATTTCTGAGAGTATGTTGCCTTTTTAGTAAATTTTTGGTACATTGTACAAATGCTTAAGTATGGAGTATTTTGGGATTAGACTGTGCCTTATGTAAAACGAATTTGTGTTGACGATTATGCCCGACTATGATACAGTGCACCATCATATATGGTAAGTACGGATTAATTGGACAAGACCTCGTCTTTTTGGAAACCTTAACAGAGATTTGGTGTCACCGGCTGAAAGCACCGATTAAGGGAGTAGTAGAACGAGCAACACTTTGTCTGTAAAAAATGAATAGCTATTAAAGTGGGCGCGTTTGCGCCAATGTGGGTGGCACCGCGGGAATTATCTCGCCCCTCAAAAACAGTATTGTTTTTGAGGGGCTTTTTAAATTTCAAAAGGAGGAATAACATGAATCCCTACAGAATGCACAATTGTGAGGAATTAAGAAAAAGCAACATCGGACAAGAGATAAAATTAGCAGGTTGGGTGGATACCATCCGCGACCATGGGGGTGTAACATTTATCCATCTGCGAGACCATTACGGCATTACTCAAATTGTAATAAATGACTCCGCTATAATGGCAGGGGTTGGGAGAGAATGCGTTATTTCCGTAACGGGGACGCTGCAAGAGAGGGACCGTGACACAATTAACAAAAAACTTTCTACAGGTGAAGTTGAATTAAAAGTAGAAAGTTTGAATATTTTGGGCAAGGCCATTTCCCAATTACCCTTTGAGGTTGAAGAATCCACCCAAACACGAGAAGACGTACGCCTAAAATATCGATTTTTAGATTTGCGTAATCCTACGGTACACCAAAATATTGTAACTCGCTCTGCAATTACCCGGTTTATCCGTACAAAAATGGAAAGTTTAGGGTTTATAGAAATTCAAACACCTATTTTAACATCCTCCTCCCCCGAGGGGGCAAGAGATTACCTTGTTCCAAGCCGAAAGCACCATGGCATGTTTTATGCATTACCCCAAGCACCACAAGTATTTAAGCAGTTGCTGATGGTATCGGGGTTTGATAAGTACTTCCAAATCGCCCCCTGTTTCCGTGACGAAGACTCAAGAGCCGATCGCTCCCCCGGAGAGTTTTATCAGCTAGACTTTGAAATGTCCTTCGCCACCCAAGAAGATATTTTTGCAGTGGCGGAAGAAGTAATGTACGCCACATTCTCCGAGTTTTCTGATAATGCAATGAGTTCGGCACCATTTCCTCGCATACCCTTTGCAGAATGTATGTTGAAGTACGGAACAGATAAACCAGATTTGCGCAACCCTCTTATTATTGAAGACTTGACCGGCTTTTTTGCAGATGTAAATTTTGCTCCATTCAGAAACAAGCCGGTAAGAGGGATCGTTGCCCCAAACTGCGCAAACTCGTCCAAATCATTTTTCGAGAAAATGTTAGCTTTTGCAACTGACGAGGTTGGTATGATGGGATTGGGATATATATCTGTGCTAGAAGATATGGCCCTCAAGGGCCCAATTGTTAAATCCCTTACCCCTGAAAAACAACAGGCATTGATTTCGCTGCTCGGACTAAAAGAAAATGATACCCTATTCTTTATTTGTGATGCGCCAAAACGAGTAGATAAATTAGCCGGGCAAATTAGAACAGAGCTTGGCAGCCGCCTTGATTTGATTGACAAAAACAGGTTTGCGTTTTGTTTTATTACTGACTTTCCAATGTATGCCGAAAATGAAGGAACCGGCGCGATAGAATTTACCCACAATCCGTTTTCAATGCCACAAGGGGAAATGCAAGCCTTGGAAACCATGAGCCCCTTAGATATAAAAGCCTACCAATACGACATTGTTTGTAATGGTGTGGAGCTTTCCTCCGGAGCGGTTCGAAACCATCGCCCGGATGTAATGCTTAAAGCCTTTGAAATTGCAGGATATACCCAGCAGGATATTGAATCAAAATTTTCCGCACTTTTTAACGCGTTTCATTATGGTGCCCCCCCTCACGCAGGGATGGCGCCAGGTCTTGACCGAATTGTTATGTTACTCACAGGTCAAGAAAATATTAGAGAAATTATTGCCTTCCCAATGAATGCCAATGCACAAGACTTGTTATTAAATGCGCCAAGTCATGTTGCAGAAATGCAGCTTCGTGAAGCCCATATAAAAATCCGAGAGGGGGCGAGATAATGCATATCGAAGAATGTGCCCAAATGGCTAAAGTTTCGTTAACAGAAGCCGAGCAGACCGAAATGGCAAAGCAAGCGAATATATTGGTTGAAAGTTTTAACGCGTTGGAATCTATTGACACAGAGGGTATTGATGTAAAATTTACTGTGTTAGACATCAAGAACGTATTGAGAGACGATGTTGTAAATAAGACAATATCACGAGAAATCCTCTTATCAAATGCCCCCGAGCAATACGGCGGATATTTCCAAGTTCCAAAAACAATAGATTAATTATCGGACAAGGGAGGAGTCATATGAACTGTTTTATTACTGACCATGGCATAACCGGCTCAAATGCTGTTGCTCTAGAAGACAGCATCATGCAAAAAGATAAACGCGTTACTGCAGGCTCAAAAATTTTAGAAAATTTTATTTCCCCTTTGGATGCCACTGTTGTAAGCCGTTTGGCCCAAGGCCAATACAAGTTGGCAGGCAAAACATCAATGGATGAATTTGGTGTTTTCCCAATTGCAAATAAGCCCAATAATATTTTAGGTGCAGTAAGCGCCGTAAAAGACGGTGCAGTAGGGTACGCCTTGTGTAATGACCTATTCGGTAAATATCGAAAACAAGCGGCTGAAAATAACTGTTGTTATATCCACCCCACATATGGAACTGTCTCTCGGTTTGGGCTAATCCCAGTCGCATCATCAATGGACCAAATAGGGATTGTGTGCAAAAATTTAAGTGACGGCTTTGCGCTTTTGTCGCAAATTTCCGGCAACGACCCAAAAGATGGCGCAATGTTCCCTGATAAAAACTTTCACTATGCCTCTGTAAATAAGCAAGTAAAAATTGGAATGCCAGGGTCTGTTATCCAAAAAGTAGACGCGGCAAGCAGGAATGCCATTGAAAGTTTTGCAGAAAAATTCCAGTCAGTGGATATAGAACTTGAATACTTTGATGTATACAAGCAAGTGATGTACATTCTTACTTGTGCTGAAATGAGTAATAATATCAACCGTTATGATGGGGTGAAGTTTGGTTATCGCTCACCGTCTTTTAAAGGTGTTAATGACCTCTATATCAAAACACGTTCAGAAGGTTTTGGATTTGATGTGAAATTAACTGCAATCATGGGGGCTATGGTTTTATCTCAAAATCAATATGTTCCTTATTACGAAAAATCTCTAAAAGTACGTCGTCTTATTAAAGAATCTCTACGATTCGATTCTTATGATGTTATTATACTTCCATGTAAGATTAGCGAAAATCCTTATGAAAACCTTTCTCTATATGCACTGCCTGCGTTAGCTGGATTGCCCTCAATATCCTTTAACTATAACGGACAAGGCATACAGTTAATAGCAAATACCAAAAATGAAAACGCGTTATTATCTGCTTGGGAGGTGTGCAAACAATGAAATACGAAGTTGTGATGGGGTTAGAAGTCCACATCGAATTAGCGACGGAAACAAAGCTGTTTTGTACTTGTTCGGCAAAGTTTGGGGCAGATGTTAACGAAAATGTATGCCCTGCCTGTTCCGGTATGCCCGGTATGCCTGCTGTTACAAACAAAAAAGCAGTTGAATTGGGCATAGCCGCCGCCTTGGTTACAAATAGTGAAATCGCCCAAACGATGACATTTGATAAGAAAAACTACTTTTATCCAGACCTTCCAACAGGCCATCAAATAACACAATGGTTTGCGCCTATTTGCCGCAATGGCTGGGTCGAAATTGAAACTTCCGAGGGTAAAAGGAAAATCACCTTAAAACAGATACACATAGAAGAAGATGCTGGAAAACTTGTCCACGACAATAGGATAGGCGCCTCTTTGATAGACTTTAACCGGACATCAGTTCCCCTTGTAGAAATCGTTAGCAATCCGGATTTTCGCACAGCAGAAGAAGTGATTGCCTATTTAGAAAAATTGCGCTTGCTTTTGAGTTTTACCGGTGTTTCTGACTGTAAAATGCAAGAAGGCTCCATGCGTTGTGACGTGAATATTTCTGTACGCGAAAAAGGTTCTGAAATTTTAGGCACACGCACCGAGATAAAAAACATGAACTCCTTAAAGGCAATTACCACCGCCATTGCTTATGAGTCACAGCGGCATATAAACGCATTAGAAACAGGGAGCGAAGTGTTGGTACAAGAAACACGTCGGTGGGATGATAATATTGGCGAAACATTTTCAATGCGCGGAAAAGAGGAAGCTGCAGATTACCGTTATTTCCCCAACCCAGAGATTATGCCCATTGAGATTAGCGAAGAATGGATAAAAGAAGTGCAAAGCAGCCTACCCGAACCAGCCCATGATAAATTAATCCGCATGACACAAAACCTAGGCTTATCCGAGTACGACAGCCGGATAATAACTGGTAGCAAAGCCCTTTCGGATATTTTTGATACAACAATGGCATATTTCAGCAAACCCAAAGAAGTCGTCAACTGGATTATCGTTGAGTTGTTAGGTATCGCAAAGGGCAATAACAAAGGCGAAGATGATATAAGCATTGATTGTAAGAAGTTTGCCCAAATAATGGAACTGGTAGATAAAAAGACAATTAACCGTGCCGTAGCCAAAAAGCTGCTACTACTTGTGTGGCAAGACAATATAGACCCAATTAAATATGTAGAAGAAAATCAACTTGGTATGATTAGTGATACAGGCGTAGTTGACAAAACCATTCAAGATGTTTTGTCAGAACAATCAGCCTCTATAAGTGAATACCAGGCAGGAAACAAAAAAGCGTTCAATTTCCTTGTGGGGCAAGTGATGAAAAGGCTTGCAGGTAAAGCCGACCCCGGTATGGTGAACAGTATGCTCCTCAAGCACCTTGAGGAAAATTGAACCATTCTTAAATCAACTGGTAAGAAATCCTTACCAGTTGATTACATATCTCTTGCCACCCGCACCCGTGCAATTTCATCACGTTCCCGCTCTTCTAGTTGTTCTGCTATGTATTTTATACGCTTTTCATAAGCGGGAATGGTAATATTTTTTAGGGCGGCAGCTCTTTTTCTCGCTTTTTTTAAAATTTTGTTAATTTGTTCTGCAGTTGTTTCAATTTCCACTAGCTTTTGTATCAAATTTTTGATATCGTTCCATACAAGGAATGCTTCATCTAATGTGGCGGTACCTTCATTTAGATTATACCCTATAATGTTATTTGTACTGTGTGTTATAATAATGTTCGGAATTGACGCTCCCATTGTGTTTTTATACGTAATTTGCAGGGTGTCAAAGGGTATTTGTTTACTGATTTTTACTAAATTTTTTTCACCTATTTCCATTTGTGCAAATGTAAGTAATTTAATTCCCTGCGCCATTGTCTGTTGTAATTGGTTTCTTAATTGAATAGATTCATTTTTTATCACTAAAAATTCCCGCAATAGTACTTTATATTTTTTATCCAGCAGTTCATGTCCCTTTTCTGCCATAACCAAATTCTTTTTTGTAATTAAAAAATTTCTTTTGGTAGGTATTAAATCTGGGTTCAAATAGTTCATCCTTTCCTAAATTCAATAATTCTATGCATATTATTGGGCAAGTAAGCTTAGACTTAAAGTAGAGACTTAAGCATGTGAAAGATTACCAGGAGGGATTTGTTATGGCGTCAGTTGGAATGGTTGGAGCCAGCGGCAGAAGAATTGCAAAGGCATTTTTAAAAATGAGCAATGGCACGGCAACCTGTTATCATATTACAGACAGGCAGCATATGGGGCCAAAGGTTAACATTTTAGTTGCCGCCGAGGCATCGCCCATTTTAAAAAATGTTGTATCAAATTTAAGCAGCGAAGACTATCTTGTTGTGAATGCAGATGACAAGGCTATTTTTCCCTTATTATCTCAAAGTTCGGCAACACTTATTACCTATGGGTTTAATACAAGAGCGTGTATTACCGCCTCAAGTGTTACAGAGGATGGACTGCAGGTATGCATTCAGCGTGCATTTAAAGGAATAGATGGCGAAGAACGTCTTCCACAAGAATTCTCTGCTAAATTAAATTATGAAGAAAACACGGACACTGTGCTTGCCGCCGCCGCCGCATTGGCTGTATGTGGGGTAGCATAAATCACAGCTTGCCCGAATAGAGTATAAAGAATACGGTAGTGCAAAACTGCCCACAAAAACTATTTGCACGCACAGCGTGCACCCGCAGCGCAGCGAGGAAGCGTAATCGGGCTTTGCCCGATGGAGCGGCGGGGTTTGGGGCAGAGCCCCATTTAAAAGAAAGGCGGAAAACAAATGGAAAACGGCAACAACTTTATTGACATTGGTGGACGTGTAAAATCGGAATTTGTATTTAGTCATGAAATTTACGGCGAAGGATTTTATCGCTTTGACGTAGAGGTAGATCGGCTAAGTGGTGCAGGGGACATTTTACCTGTTACTGTTTCTGAACGTATTGTTGACAGAGATTCTGTTACAATCGGTCAGCCAATACGTATAAGCGGGCAAATACGTTCATACAACAATTATGTAGAGGCTGACCGGAGAAATAAGCTGGTACTCACAGTCTTTGCCCGAGACATTGAGCTTTTGCCCGAACAGTTAGATCAGACGCCTAACGACGTTTTTTTAGATGGCTATTTATGTAAGCCGGCAATATATCGCACAACGCCATTTGGGCGAGAAATTTCAGATCTGTTAGTAGCCGTAAATCGATCATACAATAAGTCCGACTACATACCATGTATCGCATGGGGTCGGAACGCCAGATATGCCGGAAAGCTTGCCGTTGGAGATAGGGTGCGGCTGTGGGGGCGGATGCAAAGCCGGCAGTATCAAAAGCGATTGGAAAGTGGCGAAGTGCTGGAAAAAACTGCATTTGAAGTTTCTGTATCTAAAGTAGAGATTGTATCGGATGTGACAGATGTTATAGAAGACGAATAAAACCGGGGGCTGTGGCTGTCAAATAAAGACACCGCAGCCTCTTTTTTAAGTAATTTCTAACAACATTTTATAAAAAACTTGTAGATAGCGCCAACAACCACTATAATGTAGTAACTCCGTAATCTAATATGGAAAAGGTGGACTTTCTTTTTCCTACATTTTGCTGCTTGCCGCAAGCGGGCTTTGCTCACGCTAGCGGCGTGTATTAAGAGGTGACATATGTTCGCAGCTGGACTTACAGACATAGGGAAGACCAGAAGCCAAAATCAAGACGCAATTTACTTTTCACTCGGGCCGGTAGGTCCGTTGCCTAATTTGTTTATTGTTGCAGATGGAATAGGGGGGCATAACGCGGGCGAAGTCGCCAGCACACAAGGGATAGCTACCGCAATTGGCTATATTAGCAATTTTCAGGTAGCTGAATTTGTCACGCCTGATGATTATTTAGATCTTTTGGTGACAGCTATACAAAAAGCAAATGATAAAGTGTGCGAAATGGCCGAAGCCAATGAAGAAATGCAGGGCATGGGCACAACATTTACAGCATGTGTAGTAGATGGCGAAAAACTGCTTATAGCCCATGTTGGGGATAGTCGTATATACGCGTTTACCCCCGCCGGTATAAACCAGTTAACTACCGATCACACATATGTCAATCACATGCTTCAAACAGGACAAATAACTGCCGAAGAAGCCCAAAATCACCCTCAGCGAAATATGATTACCCGCTCTCTCGGCTCGCAAAATTTATTTGAAGTGGACGGTTTAGTAACTGATATAAACGATATTATAACAATTCTAATATGCTCAGATGGGCTTACTGATATGCTTGATGATAAAGCAATACATGAAATTGTAAGCGGTGCAGGATTTGTTGAAAGCCGCACAAAATTTCTAGTAGAGGAAGCAAATTTACGGGGTGGGAATGATAACATTTCTGTCATCCTAATAGATATTAAGAGGTGACTCAAGTGAAGTTAGAAAAAGGAATAATAGTTGCTAATCGCTACGAGGTAGAAGACGTTATAGGAAAGGGCGGTATGGCTATTGTTTATCGTGCCTATGACAATAAGTTAAGCAGGCACGTAACGCTAAAAGTGTTAAAAGAAGACTATTTAGCGAACGAGGGCATTGCCGACCTCGTACCTTTAGAGGCGCGTGCAGCAGCAGCACTTAACCATCAAAACATTGTTAGCATATATGACTTTGGCCAGGATGGTGATATTTGCTACATTGTCCTGCAATATGTAGATGGCGCATCCCTTAAAGAACTGATTACAAAGAAAGCGCCCTTTGATGATGATATTATTATTGCTGTAGCAGAGCAAATTGCCGAAGGTCTTGCAGAGGCACATGTCAACGGCATCGTTCATAGGGATATTAAGCCGCAAAACATATTAATTACCCGCACAAATGTAGTAAAGGTGGCTGACTTTGGCATTGCCCGGGTTGCCAGAGACACGACAGTGCCCGCTGGCGCAGGCTCCATAGGCAGTGTACACTATTCCTCGCCAGAGCAGGCCAGAAACGGATATTTAGACCATACTACAGACATTTATTCTCTGGGCGTTTGTATGTATGAGATGGCAACGGGCAGATTGCCTTTTGATGGCGAAACAGATGTTGCCGTTGCAATGAGCCATTTAAATAACGATTTCCCGGATATTTTGGACTTTAACCAAAATGTTTCCGAAAGCGTTATACAAATAATAAAAAAATGTACGGAAAAAATGCCTGCCCTTAGATATCAGTCTGCAGAGGACTTGATTGATGACCTGAGAAAAGCACAATCAGACCCAAGCGGAAGTTTTGTAAAATCAGAAATTCAAGATATACCAGGCGATGAGTATGAAGCGTATGAAGCCTATGAAGATGAGGTAGAAGTTGAAATTCCGGTTATGCCAAGACCCAGACCCGGAAGAGAAGACCGCAGGGCGGCACGCACCGCCTTCCTTAATGATGACGAAGACTATGTAGCAGATCTTGGCAATAATTATGGGGAAAGAAATACAAGAAAATCTGACAGAGCCGCAGTTTGGGGAGGAATTCTCCTTGGGTTGGTTTTTGTTGCATTAATATTTGTTGTTGCACTCGTTTTAATTCCAAGATTAACAAATAGAGATGGTAATAATGCAGTAGTATTTGCCCCAAACGTGGTAGGTATGTCTTTGGAAGACGCTGAAGCCGCTGCCGCCGAAGTAGGGCTAATTATTTATGTATATGAAGAAGATTATTCGGAAGATATCGAAGAAGGATATATAATGTGGCAAATTCAATCCCCTGAATACATCGGACTATCCGAGGGAGATATATTACAGGTAATAATTAGTCTAGGAGTACAGGAAGAATATCCTTATACCATGCCAAATGTAACAGATCTTACATTGGCAAATGCACAATCTCTTCTGCTTGCCCTTGATATTAACCTCTATATTGAGTTTCAGTCAAGTGATGATGTGCCTCATAATGTTGTTATATCTCAAACACCAAGCACAGCTACCCCAATGCGTGCAGGTACAGAAGTTGTGCTTTATGTATCTTCCGGGCCAGATACCGGAGAAGTGACTGTGCCAACTTTAGTTTCTCAAACAGAAGCAGCGGCACTTGCACTGCTTGAAGATGCCGGACTAACAGCAGGAAACAGAACCACACAGGAGAGTACAACCTATGCCGCCGGGCTTATAATCAGACAAAGCCCAGAGCCGGGCGAGTCCGTAGAACGTGATAGTGCGGTTGACTTTACAGTAAGTTCAGGCCCGCCGGCCGCAACAGAACCACCAACACCGGCACCTGCGCCAGCACCTACCGAGCCGCCAACAGAAGCCCCAACTCAACCCCCGGCTACGGAGCCTCCAACAGAAGCGACAGAACCTCCAACAATGCCGCCATTGGTAGATCCGACAGATCCACCGACAGAACCGCAAACAGAGGCCCCAACCCCGCCACCTGCCGGAGACAATCAGCAGGGCACACGCACACTGCACATTGCCGCATGGAATATACCGGCAGGCACCGAGACAGTGCATGTGCGCATCACTCGTCAAGATGCGGGACAGGCTGTGCAAGTAATAGCAAATGATTCGAATGTTTCCCCAGACCGCTTTCCAATAACAATGTCCGTTTCCGGCACCGGTACTGTCATGTTCCGTATATATTCTATCGAAAATGGTGTCGAAACATTACAATCCTTCCAGGAAATAAACTTTGATTCATGAGTATAGATAAAGCCGGTATGATAGTAAAAGGCGTTGGCGGGGCGTACACTGTGCTTGCAGATGGTAATTTTTATATTTGCAATGCTCGTGGCGTTTTTCGTAATACAAAAACAACGCCCCTTATTGGCGATTATGTAATTATATCTGTTACAGATGAAGATAAAAAAATCGGAACTTTACACACAATAAAGCCCCGCAAAAACGAGCTGCGCCGTCCACCTGTTGCAAATATAGATCAGGTAATTGTCACTGTTGCAACGGCACAGCCCGCTTTTAATGCGGGGCTTTTAGATCGTTTGCTGGCACTGATTGAGTATGAAGATATACCGGCGGTCATATGCGTTAATAAATCCGATATTGCCAAAGATGATCGCTTTGTGCCATATATCCAAGCCGGGTATCCGGTAATTTACACATCCACAGTACAACAAAGTGAGGGATTGGCGGAACTAAAACAGCAAATGGCCAAAAAAACCAGCGTCTTTGCGGGGCCTAGCGGTGTTGGCAAATCAAGTTTAATAAACGCGCTTATGCCAAAACTGGCACTTGAAATAGGCGGGCTTAGTACAAAACTTGGCCGAGGAAAGCATACCACACGCCACTCTGAAATATTTTTACTAGAGCAAGGCGGCTACTGTGTAGATACACCGGGCTTTACGTCCCTTGAAACATCTGCAATACCAAAAAATATAATGGCTTTGCTATTTAAGGAATTTCAGCAATTTGCCGGTGAATGCCGCTTTGCGGATTGCCTCCACCATCATGAAATAGGCTGCGCGGTAAAAGAGCAAATTGGCAAAGAAGTGAATGCCGCCCGGTATGAAAGTTATATAAAAATGTTAGAGGGCGTGTCAATTCGGTTTTAGCATGCTATCTTTTAACTGCTTAATCTGTTCTTTCAGTTGCATCCTTGTCGTATATACAAACAATTTCTCTAAGGACATTATCGCGAAAGCTAATAACACATTTTGGATTGACGGTAATGGCAGGAAATCCGCTCTATATCATTGACCGTTTTGCCAAGTTGCTCTATAAAACACAATATTAAAATCATCGTCAAAGCATAACCAGCCAAATTGGTTTTCAAACATTCTTATATTTGATCTTAGGCCATTAGACAGTGTTGTTATATTAAGATAGTGAAATGATTGTGTTAGCAAATTATATAAGATAGCATAGTCCCAAGATATAATAAAAATAAAATCATCCTCTATACGAGAAGAAATTATATCGTTTACCGGTGTTACATGCGGAATTATAACACTTTCATAATCACCCAAAAATACAATGCGTCCGGTCATTACGTTAGGATTGTCTATAGAGTAGTAGTTATACACAAGAATACTATTTCTACCGTTTATATACGTTATGTTATCACTTAAACTAATAACAGGCGCATATTTCCCGGTTTCAAAATAATAAAAATATAAGGTGCTAACACCGTCAAAGTCTAAATGTCCGTTATCTAACGTAATAATTTGAAAGTAAATCCCATATTCATTTCCCGAAGCATATATGGGTATTCTGCCGGTGATAAGTTCGTTTTCGTCCACAATAAAATTGTATTTAACCACTTCATTAAATTGCATGGTATGGTCATTGTATCTTATATAACCCAGTACATAAGCGTTTTCATAGATATAATTTAAGATTACATAATCATCTGCATATGATATGAAAGGGCGTCTTGGGCTATACCTGCGCCAAATTTCGCGACTGTGATATGGTAGAAGGGGTGTTTGTTTGGTATCGTCTGTAGCCCACTCTATTTTGAACAAAGTATTTGAGATTCCACGAGAACGTTCGTTCGAATCAACATAAAAAAAAGCTGTGGTGTTTCTGTCATAACAATGCTTTATGTGATGTGCAAAATCAGTGCCGCCAAAAAGTGGTGCGGCCATACCATGCATAGCATAATCTACAAAACCTTCCGAATAATTTATTCGGGATAAAGCTGTTGCCCAATGTACGCTATTATCACGCATAAGTACAGGTAAAAGTGTCAATGTATATAGATAATCATCTCTAAAAGTGACTAAATCTATCACATTGTTTATAAAGTAGTCCATAGTTAGCGGATCAAAGTCAACATCCCATTTGTAGTATGGAGAAAATGCCGTATCAATTGGTGGCAAATTACGAGTTGGACATTTTCTGAATAGAAATTGGTCATCGATAATCGTTTTGCTTATGACCCAGTGGCCGGATGTATTAGTCTCATTATCTAAGGGTGCGCCAGTATGACTGCCGCACCCTTGTAGAATTAGAATTGTACATAGTAATAGTGAATAACATATCCTTTTTCGTGTTACCATGATGCTCTGCCTCTAAAAGGAGCATTACGATTAGTGACATGAGCACGGAACAAATGTTCACTAAACGTTTGCTTATTAGGTTTTTGGCTGCCATCTTCCACACGAGAAAGGTTTGCGTTAGTATAGCTAACATTACTATAAAGCAGCTGTGCTTGCTGCCAGAACTTACGCAATCGTACTTCTTTTATCAAATGCCTGGACGTTAAACTTGGCAAAAGAATCTTCCTCTCTAACTACAGCTATAAGAGAATTGTATATTAAAGTAATATCAAAAACAACTAAAATTTAGTGTCAATACGTCCGGGTAGACGCTTAATAGAGTGTAAAGCTCCCAACTGGTAAGAAATCCTTACCAGTTGAACTTTGCTTTGCCATAAAGAAAAAAATATTCAATGGGTGGAAAGCTGCTTAATCTGTTCTTTCAGTTGCATTATTTCTGCACGTACAGAGAGTTCTTCCTGTATATTTCGGGCGGGTTCACCCACAATGGTACTGCCTTGGGGTACGTCTTTTATAACGATTGCACCCGCGCCTATTTTAGAGTTCTCGCCAATGGTAATAGGGCCAAGTATTATTGCGCTTGTGCCGATAATAACATTATTACATATGGTTGGATGCCGTTTGCCAACATCCTTGCCTGTGCCTCCCAGTGTTACACCTTGATAAATTGTTACATTGTCACCAATTTCGCAAGTTTCTCCAATAACCACGCCTGCGCCATGGTCTATAAATACACCCATACCTATTTTTGCACCGGGATGTATTTCTATCCCGGTTAAAAATCTGGAATGCTGAGAAACCATTCTAGCCAAAAAATAAAGCTTTAGTTTGTATAGCCTGTGTGCAATTTTATGAAAGAACATAGCCCAAAACCCTTGATATAAAAGTACTTCTATATTCGAGCGTATAGCAGGGTCTTGTTGACGAATAGTGTGTATGAGTTTAGTTAATTTCAATGAATCATCTCCTA
>Ga0123352_10008985_pt1 | contig 15600 bp, 12 predicted proteins | sample TergutLab28metaG_FD_89700 | JGI IMG/M metagenome (GOLD analysis project Ga0123352, IMG submission 89700) | Labiotermes labralis P1 segment gut microbial communities from Petit-Saut dam, French Guiana - Lab288 P1 | ecosystem: Host-associated > Arthropoda: Insects > Digestive system > Gut ... | reverse complement strand
AGTATATGTATTTTTTTATTTAATAGAACAACACTCCAAGTTTTTGTTACATACCTTACAGGTGCTCTATATGTGCACCCTTTGTGATTCTACAAACATCAACACGATAATCGAGTTTGTTCCAAACTGTTTGTAGCATGTCAGTGGTGATGGTTTAGTTGGTGGTTCTGATTCGTACCTTCAATTCTGGGACTCTTGCGGGAAGAGAGGAACATAAACCTGATCCTTGACATAACCCCATAAAAAGAAATCAAATGGGGTTGCATCTGGATAACGAGTATGACAAGTTGTTAAAACCCCAACAATCATTTTGAATAACCCTGTATTTTGACTTCACTCCTGCACACAGTATACAAATCATATGTTAAAAAAAAAGAAACAAAACAAAACATAAAAAGAAATAAAAAAAAACAATGGGGGTTAAAAAACGAAAAAAGAAAATAAATATATGAAAAATGAAGGCTTTAAAGTCTGAAATTTATCTAAATAATACTTAGAATTTCAGTTTTTTACTTAACACAAAAAAGTTGTCTTCATTACAAAGATTAATTGATCATGATCAATACTATTTAGGTGTATCAGTAATTGCTATTAATCTGAGGACCATAAAAACACTTGATATGAAGCATGGTTTTGTAAGGTTACACCAGGTGGTATGCATGGTGACCATTAATTTTCAGAGTTAAAAGAAGCAGAACAGTCCACACTCCACTGAACAATGTCGCAGCTTTAAATTTCAGCAGCAATAATAAGCTAACCAAAAAGCAGTCAAATTTGTGCACTACACACTTAACCATCCAGATGCACTGAGGGGTCTGTGAAATGATTAGAATTAATTGAATTTTTCAAACTGTATCAAGAGGGCTTTAAGAGACCCAGTTTGGTTCTATGTAAAAAATAATTTGTAATTAACCCTTATCCTGCTAATGTGGAGAATATGGTGAGCTCCTAATAATGGCAGCAAATGGCAGATGGAATTTAACTTGGCGTTTAAAGGGTTAAATTAAACATAAGGTTTGTTGCATATGCATGTCATGAAGTTATAAGTGGGAGTGGAGATATAGTTCCACTCATTCTTAACCACAGTGCTAGATGGGAATGGTGAGCTTCACACTGCAGCTAACTTATTGCCTGGAAAAAGAGCCTTTTCTACCCAATGAATAGGAGACTGGGTGGGTCCCAGAGCTGGTGTGGTTTGGAGAAGAAATAAATCTCTTGTACCTGCCAGCTGAACATTTCCTCAGTCGCCCAGCCCATTGCATAGTAGCTACACTGACTTCACTATCCTAACTCCTACACTTAATAACTGTACAATTTTTTAAGAATGCCATTTAGGTATACTACTTTCCACAAAATGGTATGTCACAAAGACATGCACGTATGTCAAGAGATAAAACAACAGAAATCCCAGCTCTTCCACTTTCTCCATAAAACTCAGTCATGTATAAATCAGAAATATGTTTTACTTACTGCAGTCCATTCCATCAGATAATAAGTCACTACGCTCCACTTCATAGCCTAGACTATTCCCATCTGGATCTACACAGAACTTGCTGTTGAGATGAGAACAAATATTGTAAGAATTCCTTAATTGGACACATGTCAGGTAATGCAATTCAAAGGCGCACACATATTTTCTGTTCACCTTCTTTTCTATTTTTCGTGCCTCATTTTCACGTTTATTAACTGAAGCATTAAAAAATGGTTGCAAAGCTGCTAAACAACAAAGGTAGAACATTTTTCTGGAATATAAATTATTTTTCATTTTTTTATTAAGTACACATTGCATAATAAATAAAAGGTAAAAACACAAAACTGTCCCTGTTCTTAATGAAGCACCATACCATAAAGGCATACTGGGGGGAAGAAACAAAGCTCCATGCATTCTTAACCTCAGCACCAGATGGTGGTGATTGGTCAGCTTCATACTGAGGCTTTATTCCTGGGGAAAGAGCCCTTGTATCCACTGAATACAAGGCTAGGTGAGATCCAGATTCAGTCTGGATGCAATGCAGAGAAAAAAAAATCACTACTCCTTCTGGCAATCAAACTGACACTCAGTTGGACCACTAGTTATCATTCCCAACTTATGACCTTCCCTACCCACATTCCCTCTCATCCCTTTCATCTGTACCTTCTATAGTTATTCCTTAAGGCCAAATATCCCTTATCCTAAAATGGTGCTAAGTTTTCCCAAGCACTCCATATCCTAAACATGAGGTTTTGGTTTTCTGCATGTATCCTATATATTCTAGTCAGAGAAGGAGATTTTCCACAGGTGCCCCCATGTCTTAGCAACTGAGTACCCTACGCATCCCATAGTCCAATATTTAATAATAGTAGTGAGTTCCTCTGAGGCATCCCACACCCTAGCAATCATGCTGAGTTATATTCACAGGCCTATTTTCTAGAAAAAGTAACCGATTTCTCTCAGCATCCAGTACCATAAGAGCCACATTAGGATTTCCCTATGCATCCCACATCCTAGCAACATACTGTGCTTGTCTGAGTTTCTCATATCTTAGCAACTGTGCTGCAGTTTTACAAAGTGTGTTAAGAATTTTTTGTTGTGTGTCTGTGTACGGGTGAAAAGGTTTACATGAATTGTTACAGAAGGTACATTGGTAGAAGTAGGTATGTAGGTGAATCAAGAAGTAAAGTGAATTTGCATGTAGGGGCACTGAATTCAACACAATGTTGTCTCAACAAATACATAATCGGCACTGTCGCAACAAGTTGGTGTCATGTTTAGTAAGTGTTGTGTTTGTTTACAAATCCTCTTTAAATATGGTGGCACCACTAATGAATTGCAGTATTGCAGAACAGTGAGTTGCAATCTGTTCTCTGTGGTCAGAAGGTATTAAAATGTCTGAAATTTACAGGAGAATGTTATCAAATAAGGTGAATAACAAGCGCGATGGTTTGCTTTGCAAGGAGGTTATTTTGCTCAACAATAACAAGCGTCCACATTCCGTAGCAGCTACCATTTAAGCAATCAGGAAGATGAAATATAAACTTCTCCCACATGCCCCACATAATTTGGCCCTAGCTCCATTGGATTATCACATGTTTGGACCACTAACAACAACTGGTGTGGATGAAGATTTGCAAGTGATGACAAAGGTAAGGACGTGGTGCATATGTGATTTCTAACACAACTTAAAGCTTTCCTTGCACATGGGATCAAAAGGCTTGTGAAACACTACACAAAATGTGTTGAAAATAGGGGTGATTAAGTTGAGAAAAGATACATTTTGCAATTTTTATAGATTCTTGTACAAGAAGTAATTAACAAATTAAATTTACTTCCTGACTCTGCCTCATACATAGGCAGTGACTCTACTAACATATGAGAACTTCAAATTTCACGAGGCTAATGTGACTGTCACTCACTGTGTGTTATTGACCATTAATCTGCTGTATCGGCCATCATACTGGCAAACTGGTATACGCAGACCCACAGGGATGATGCCTTCAGACAGTAAATTCTCTATAGTTAGCTTAATTTTAAGTGCTTCTGCCTCACATTTTCTTGCATACTTGCCAACCTGATGTATGTTTGGGTCAACTGAAATAGGAAGAAATTTTGAAACTTTAAGGTTAGGTGTACTTGAACAGACTGAAAACTGTAAGTTTATTAATGGTTTCCTCCTGTCCCTCCAGGAAAATGTAGGTCAGTACTTTAAACACTTCCTCCCATATTCTTCCCACATCACTATAATTCTGTCACCATAAATTTCAAGCAGGTCACACAGTTTTGCTGACTAAACTAAATAACAAACTAAGAAATATCATCAATAGGTTGATTTAGGTTCCACTTTGTACAGTGCATTCTTAAACTTCAGACCTTAAACAACAAAGTTCTGCACAATTAAAAAATTCTAAGACTATTTGCAAAGATGTCACGGTCACAGCTCAGTGTATGATCTGTGGAAAGACAGGTTTTATTTCTTAAGTTATGGGAAAAACATAATTGATTTTTTGAAGTTATTTCAGCTAAGGATATTGCACTATCACTGATTTGGGAATGTATTTCTTATTGGTGATATACAGCTCATAATCAGAAAAGGAATGTTTCAGATATAGAAAATTATACTATTGAAGGATGGTACAATCATAAATACAATTCAAATTATGTTCTGTGAACATGAATCTTTTTTTTTTACTGTAGTCAACGACTGTCTTCATGATGTGCAGTTCAGTAAACAACTGCCATTGTCAACCTTCCACTAGCCTGCTTTTCAATACCTGCTAATATTTATGCAAAACCACACAAGTAAACTCCCAGCCAACAGATTCTTTACAGTGACAATTCATTCATTAAAATACAGATGCTTACAGCACTTAGGTAGATTATCCTTGATGTCAATTTCAGGAACACGATCAGAACCAGGTATATTTGAACCCATCTGAAGACAACTACACAAATTATTCTCATCACATTGCAAAGGATCATAACTTCCATCCTCAAGACAATGTACTGATTGTGAATATATTCCCATTTCTTTGGCAAGTTTTTCAGCTTTCCAAGCAGCCAGTGAACACTCTAGAACAGATATAAATGTCAAACAAAAACTTATATCCGGACGTTCATTGATTTACCAATCATCAGCAGCCTTACGTTTTTCCAGTCTACCTCATATAATGCAATAAACCTATATGGTTCATTTACATTAAGAACAAAATTAAACCTCTTAGGATTAATGTGAAAGTTGGGGGGGTTAGCTTCTGATTCATGCTGATGACACTTTTATCAGTATGTATTGCTCTGAAAGTGACCACTTTCAAAACTGCATTGATGTTGTATGTGCCAAGTTGAAGAAGTGGTGTAAAGCAAATAAATGTGAATTTTGACAAAACAAATTTCAGGAAATATGTTGCTAATAATGAAATATGTACTAATTTAAATATAGGTTATGGTAATTAATTTCAAGTATTTTTATCTCAGTAATTAACCAACTTGATGCACAAAATTTTTGTTTTACAATAAGTTTATTTCATGCCTCTACATGTTTTGAGCACATGTGCTCATCATCAGGAGGTCAAAATTGCATTACACACCTATAGGTGTGATGATACCAGAGGCTGTGTAATGAAATTTTGACCTCCTGATGATGAGCACATGTGCTACAAACATGTAGAGGCATGAAATAAACTTATTGTAAAACAAACATTTTGTGCATCAAGTTGGTTAATTACTGAGATAAATATACTGAGATGCATGGTCAGCAAAATGTCATAATTTCAAGTAGTTACAGCTGAATTCCTAGAACTGAAAACTGGTAAATAAAACCAATAAATAAATAAATAAATAAATAAAACACACACACACACAATAAAGTATCCTCAAACTTCATTCAGCTCGCTTTGCCATGAGGGCAGTCATGACAATAGACACTTTTAAAATTAGTTTACTCTGCTTATTTCCATTTCATCAAGTTTTATCAGGCTATCTTTCCGGAAAATGCAACTGACGGCAAAACAGTACTCACCACACAAAAGAAAATTATTATGTAAATGGCAGGCATAACGAAAAGAGAATCTTGTAAGGAAATGTTTAAGAAATTCAAAATACTTCCCTTACCAGTGAGTATCTATTATCATTACCATTGTTTGCTATAAATGTGTAAAAGCTTAAAACAAGTTCAGAAATACAGAGCATAAATATGAGACATGAACATGACCTCCCAGTGCCACATATTCACTTCATCACTTCAAATGACATCAGAAAGGAGTGTGATATGCAGGAACCACAGTGCAGTGTATTTTTCCATCTCAAAATCTAAAACCATGATACAGGAGCATGTGACTCAGCAGTGAAAGACAAAGACTAACTCTTAACTCACATCAACTCTGTAGAATAATTTGTTTTTAACAGAAAGCTTGTAAGTAGTGTGCATATGATTAAACATTTTTCACATAAATATCTTGCTATATTTTCATCTGTACGATATTTTGACAAGATGCCGATATACAGCCATATAAACCACATATTTCAAGCAATGTAGAACAACAAGGCCATGTTGGTGAGCTTTAACATGTCACATCTTCTACAGCTGTGGAGTGTTATGTAGGCAATAATCTTGAAGAACTGAAATAAAATATGCTCAAAAGAGAACATAAGTGGCATAACATCTCATTACAACCCGCTTCAAGCAGTAAGCACTGCACCAAAGTAACCCCTTCCAGGACTGATTATAAAAAATGGCTCTACATACCACAAGTCATTGTCTTTTGCACACTGGATGATGAAAACACTTTCTCTCCAAATATCCTTTCCCCATCAGGATTTACACAGTAACAACTGTAACAACATATTCAAATACAAAAGGACCATTTGGTGATAGAATTCCACAAAAGAAAAATCAAACAATTTGGGTCCTTTGACAGAAATGCACCAAGACATCCGAGATCCAATACATATACATATGTGTGTGTGTGTGTGTGTGTGTGTGTGAGAGGGAATTCCACAAAAAGAAAAATCAAACATTCACTTTTTATTTCACCAACATATGCACTTGTACAAGTGCATATGTTGGTGAAATAAAAAGTGAATTTAAGTCAAATGCACAGTGCAACAATGAAAAAAATCAAACAATTTGGGTCCTTTGACAGAAATGCACCAAGACATCCGAGATGCAATACATATGTGTGTGTGTGTGTGTTTCCAGTAAAAATACTACAGCTTTCTCATCAAAGTGTGTTGATTTGTGGAAACGACACAAACAAGGCTAAAAATTGAGACTCAGAATACACATGGTTAGTAATGTCTTTAGTCACAAGTTTATGCCTAAAATTTTATCTGTTGTTCTGTATAAATGCAAGTCTAATCACTTTCTTGGAATGAATAGAAACCATCAGACCAGGACCATGATAACGTAACAGTTGCTGTCAAATAAGTTTAATATTTCTGGGATGGCAGCATGGAACAAAACCTCTTAAAATATATTCAGAATTACAAAATCTTGCACCTTCTAACTCTGTTTTATGCATCAGCCATACTCCACTACAAAATAAGTCAATCACAGTTTTTGTTTACAGAGTAGGTCCCTGTCACCATGGCATGGTGTGTCCTCAGGTTCTGGATGGAGGAACAGTCTCCAATATGGAGGGTAGCTGCGAATATACTGAATAAGCATTCGTGGACAGCGACAAGGGGTGGTCCTCCAGCTCGGGGATTGGGTGAGGTGCTAGTAAGTTCTCACCGTAAAAACGTATAATGTTACAAATTGTTCACAACGAACGCCTTGGACCTGGACTGATACATTGGTATGACATAAGCAATGGCAAAGGGACATGAGATCTGGTACTTGGAATGTTAGGAGCCTGTATAGATCTGTTTCCTTTATAGCAGCAGCAGCAGCAGCCAGGGAACTACCAAGATATAAATTAGATTTAGTGGTTGGGTGGGACAAAGGGAAGAAGGTAAGACCAGGGGATTATAAATTTTTTTATGGACAAGGAAAGAAAATTATCAATTGGGAACAGGATTTTTGTACACCACAGAGCAGTATCAGCAGTTAAGAAAGTAGAGTTTGTTAGCAATAGGATATTATATATAGTTCTGAGAGGTTGCTGGTGTAATATCATTGTTCTGTATGTGCACACACCAAGTGGGGAGAAAAGTGATGATTCAAAAGACCGTTTTTATGAAGAATTACAGCAGGGTTTTTTTTTATCATTTTCCTAATTACCATATGAAAATTCTATTAGAAGATTTTAATGCAAAAGTGGAGAGAAAGAATATTTTCAAACCAACAATTGGGAATGAGAGTCTACATCAGGATAGTAATGATAATGGTGTTAGAATAGTAAACTCTGCCACATCAAACAATCTAGTTGTTAATAGGATGAAGTTCCCGCACTGAAACATTTGTACACACAACTGAACCTCTCCTGATGGGAAGACTCACAACCAGATTGATCATATATTGACAGGAGATGGCATTCAAGTATACTCAGTGTATGATCTTTCAGGGGTATTGATTGTGATACTGATCTCTGGCTGATGGTTGCAAAAGTTAGGAAAGACTGGCAATAAGTAAACAAGCAGCACAGAAGTTTGATGGGGAAAGATTTAATCTCAGGAAGCTAAATGAGCTGCAGGTTAGAAAATAATATCAGATTGAGATTACAAACAGGTTTGCAGCTTTGGGGAACTTAAGTGAAGACGAGGACATAAATAGGGCTTGGGAGAACATTAAAGAGAATATCAAAACCTCACCTAAAGAGTCTAGGTCTCCACAAACTGATGCAGCATAAACCCTGGTTTGATGAAGAATGTTTACTTTTTTTAGATCAAAGGAAGCAGGCTAAAATGCAGTGGGTACAGGATCCAAATCAAAGCAATGCAGACAATCTGAACACTGAAAGATGTGAATCTAGCAGACATTTCAGGAACAAAAAGAAGGCATATCTGGAAACTAAAAGTGAGGAACTTGAAACTAACAGTAAGATAAAAAAATATCAGGGACTTGTATAGGGGCATCAGTGACTTTCAGAAAGGTTACCAGCCTAGAACTAATATAGTAAAGGATGAGAAGGGTGATTTGGTTGCAGACCCCTACAGTGTTGTGGCTAGGAGGAGGAACTATTTCTCCCAGCTACTGAATGCACATGGGGTTAATAATGTTAGGTACACAGAAATACACACAGCAGAACCACTAGAGCCTGAGACAAGTGCTTTTTAGGTTAAGTTGGCTATTGAAAAGCTAAAAAGTCACAAATCACCAGGTATGGATCAAATTCCAACAGGACTGATTAAGGCAGGGGGTAGAACGATTTGCTCTGAGAATCCATAAACTTATTAACTCTATTTTGAATAAGGAGAAACTGCCTGGTGAGAGGAAGGAGTGGTCATTGTACTGTCTATAAGAAGGGTGATAAAACAGACTGCAGCAATTATAGAGGTGTATCACTTTTCCCAACTACATACAAAATGTTATCCAAATTCCTGCTGTGAAGGCTAACTCCATATGCAGAAGAAATTATTGGGGATCATCAATTTTGATTTTTACACAAATGGTCAACAAATGATCATACACTCTGCATTCGTCAAATACTTGAGAAGAAGCGGGAAAACAGTGAAGCAGTGCATCAGCTCCTTTTAGACTGGAAGCAAGCTTATGATTCAGTTAGGATGGAGGTCTTGTATAATATTTTTATTGAGTATGGTATCCCCATGAATGGTTTGCAGAGAAGAGATGCTTTATCACCACTGCTTTTCAAATTTGCTTTAGAGTATGCCATTAGGAGGATTCAGGTAAACCAGGATGGTTTGAAGTTAAATGGTACACATCATCTTCTGGTTTATGCTGATGATGTTAACATATTGGGTGGAAGTGTACATACTATAAAGAAAAATGCAGAAGCTTTAGTAGTTGCTAGTAAGGAGATTGGACTAGAAGTAAATGCTGATAAGACGAAGTACATGGTCATGTCTCAAGATCAGGATGCAGGACAAAGTAACAGTATAAAGATTGGTAACAGTTACTTTGAATGGGTGGAAGAGTTCAAATATTTAGGAACAACCTTAACAAATGAAAATTCTACTCAGGAACAAATTAAGAGCAGAATGAAGTCAGGGAATACTTGCTATCATTCGGTGCAGAATCTTCTGTCTTCCAGTTTGCTATCCAGAAATTTAAAGATTAAGATATACAGAACTGTAATTTTGCCTGTTGTTTTGTATGGGTGTGAAACTTGGTCTCACATTGAGGGAGGAACTTAGGCTGAGGGTGTTTGAGAATAGGGTGTTGACGAGAATATTTGGGCCTAAGAGGGACAAAGTAGCAGGGGAGTGGAGAAAACTACATAATGGTGAGCTTAATGATTTGTACCCCTCACCCATTATTTTTCGGGTGATTAAGTTGAGAAGAATCAGATGGGTGGGGAATGTAGCACATATGGGGGAGAGGGGAGGTGAATACAGGATTTTGGTGGGGAAACCTGAGGGAAAGAGATCACTTGGAAGACCCAGGCACAGATAACAGTATAATATTAAGATGGATCTTCAGAAAGTGGAATGTGGGGGCATGGACTGGATTGAGCTGGTTCAGGATAGGGACAGGTGATGGGCACTTATGAATGCAGTAATGAACCTTCTGGTTCCATAAGATTCGGGGAATTTATTGACTACCTGAGAACCAGTTAGCTTCTAAAGAAGGACTCTTCTCCAAGGAGTGAGTGAGAGTGAACACATCGAAATACAGTGGCAGAGGTGATCCTATCACTTGGCCACCTAATTCCCCTAGCCTTAAACCACTTCACTTCTTCTCAAAGTACACAAAGGATGCTGTTTATGTACCATCACTGCCTTCCATTTTGCCAAAACTTGATGGGAAGACACCAGTTGCTGCTACTACAGTTACACCCACAATGGTTGGAAGTGTGTAGATTACACTTTAAAGTGTATGACACAGGAATATAATCATACATTCTAACAAAATAATTTTAGTTCCATGTCTCTTATTCCTTGAGCAATGTCACACTACAGTCTTCTATATTTCAAATATTCATCCCGCATACTGTCTTTAATTGATTAAGCCACAATTTTGTACATGACAGCAGCAACCACCAGTCATTTAGCAGAGTAATTGGATATAAGACAGAGATCAGTGTGGAAGAACAGCAAGACACTGAACTTTTCAAACCACTGTTAGTAAGTATGAAAAATGGAAGGCAAAGATCAGATGTTCCTGATTCAATGCATACCAAATGCTAATGGAATATCGTCAATATTGGTCATGTAAAGGATTTGACATCAACAACAAAATGAATATATCAGTTAATATACAGGCCTAACAGACTGAATTGGATGGCAGTGTCGAGTTAACAAAGCAGTTCCAGACACAGGTTCATTGTGACATTACAACAAAGTATAAATACAAAATCCATTCTTTATGCATCTGTCTGTCCTGAAACCCTATTAAGTGACACGGTTGTGCAAAAACCAGATGAAATATATAAACATCACTTACATGTTTGCATTCATTTATTATTAATTATAATAAATGATAACTAAGGATGTTCACTCACATTGAATTGAGAATGCAATGAGGTGATAGGTAATCTCCCTCCCCATCACAAAGGGTGCGCACTTGTGTAAACCCTAGTGTCCCATTTTGAAAAGCCTCATCATAAACACTTTGTTCCTTTGTGCAAGCCGAATGAACTGTAACAAAACAAATACAGTATCTGTTATATGGAAAACAGACTCACATCTGACTGTTGCCCTCATTTAAACCGTTTATAACTTTGATTCAAAATCTCTACTATGATATCTAACGACAGCCCATAAGAGGAAAGGCTAAAAACCCAAATGAGCATTCAGAGGTTTCACAGTTGTAGTACAAGAAAACATGTCAGATTGGCGGAAGACACATGAACACAAAGTAAATATTTCTTCAACAACTCAATTTTTTTTTATCAGTGGTGCTCTGTACTAACCATCTTATGCCATATGAAACACAGATAACACAGAAAAATTACTGAGTTTCTTCACAAACTTTTCCTGTTAGCAAAGAATCAAAGACTTGTGCATTTTTAATGCTTCTGATTTGCACAAATTCTAAGGTGTTTTATTAAATTCACTGAATTTCATAATTCGTAAGTTCTGTTATATTCCAAGCTAACTGGATGAACTGCTGAGTGTTGTTGTCAAATACTCTACATATTCACAATTGTAACTGTACTATATCAATAATTATTTTATACCTAATTAAAAGTCCTAACTATACAGTTATGAATTCAGTTCTTTGTAACTTTATCCCATGGAAATATAACTTACGTGGAACACAGGTAGCATTTTCATTACTACACCACAAACTAGGCCCACATACAGCTTGATGCAGAGGCTGCCCTTGTCCATCAGGAACGCAGTCGGCTCCTTTTCCTGTACGTGTTATGTAAAGACATTAAATAAATATTTATTGAAAAAAAAACTTTCAACAGTACAGTGAAAGTGTTGTAGTATACCTATTGGCTCTGTAAACAGTAAATAACACCATACATTATAATGCTATGTTATGTGGGCATGACAGCTCTAATTTGTTCCTTCCACCACAATATAAGCCCCAGCCCAGGTTGCCTACCATTCATATGCTAAATGATAGAATTTTAGGGGATAATCACATCCCAGGAGGAAGTTCCAGAAATATTCTGGTCAGAAGAGACAAAGATGGTGCATATGGAATATTATCCCTTCACCTTGATTTGAAATATTACAAACACTTGCCTTAAAGTATGGGATATGACAAAGGTTCATGCCAAATCCACACTGCAGGGTAAAATACAGTAATGGAATCTGTATTAACACCTGGCTGTTGTCTGTTGTTGCACCATTTGCAGAATAACAATGGCTTCCACTGGCCCACTGCCATCTCAGCGTTAAGGTGGTGATTTTAAGTGATAGAATGAGTCAGCTTTGGTCCTTTAAATAGGCAGGTAATATTTACAGTGGACTGGGATTAATACACACTGTGTTGATCATTACAGGAGACAATAGTAGATGTGCTTGTAGAAAAACCACCAGCACTGAAATCTGTTGTCTATCTGAGGGCTTCTGCCACGAATAATGAAAAATCAACTGCTGATGGAAAAGAATTTCAGCATTGACATGAAGACCCTCACAACACACACACACACACACACACACACACACATATATATAGGCATGCACCCATACAGACGTAACACGTTATCTCTCACTGGTAACATATGAAGCCAGAAAACATTGAATACCCGTATCTCACCTCATCTCACTTCAGGCACTGTACCACAGAGTTAATTCTGACACAAGCATAAAGCTGTAATAAGTATTACGTTATTTGTCTCTTATGTGGTACGAAATGCACTACATGCAATACCTACCCAGGTAGGGTATGCAATAATCACAGCAGTTGCACGTGGAAGGTTCTAGCATCATAATACCATTCAATGTTCCACTGCTGTAGCTACAGTCTTCTGGTATTTCTTGGCATGGGTTTTGGGCAATTTGTTCCTGTAAACAATATATGCCTTTAAACAAGACGTGGCATTACAAATACTGACAAGTTCTTTCACCATGTCAATCACTGCAGTATATGTCAAAAAATGAGTAATCCTAGATAAACTAGAAGTATGTAAAGTTTTCATATTGAAGTGATATGTGAAGGATGAAATTAATTCATTTTATTTTTCTCATATTTCTACAACATCCATAAGCTTTCAAAAGACAGGGTAAACACACTGATCCTAACAGTTTTAAAATTTATTTCACAAAACCTAACAAAACCTAAATGGCATACAGAAACGAACCTTACACCAATGGAATGGAACTGTAAGTGTTTTCTGGTATGCTATTGGAGTTCAATGTGAGCTCATCTAAATGTTCCACTGGTAGTGGTAGTTGTGGAACATAATTTTGGTGCTTGAAGTAGCGCCAAAAGAAGAAATTAAGGAGCATTAGATATGGAGAATATGGCAGCCAGGACATGTCCCCTCTCAGCATTTTGCTGTTATACCAACAGTTATTCTCTGAGTGGTTACAATTTCTCTTATTTCATGTCACCAACACTTTTCAAAATTTTCCTTTGAATAATTTTTAGTTTCTTTATGCTGCTTAGAAGGCGCATTTGTAAAATCGCAAAAGCGACTATTAGCTTCACCATTTCTGTCTTCTGTCCACATGGAACAACTCAGATCCCACTGGATGGTTTTTCACAAAATTTGATATTAGGATTTTTGAAAATTTTTTGAGAAAATTCAAATTTGATTAAAATCTGACAAGAATAAAAAATTCTTTATATGAAGACTTATGCAAATTTATGATTTTATCTTGAATTCTTCTTAGAATGAGAAATTTTCAGACAAAAGTTGTAGAGACAATTAAAACACACATTTTATGTTCAATAACTCTTTTCCTGAAAAAATGATCTTTATGAGATAAAGTGGAAAAATGTGGTAGAGCCAGACAGGCCACAGATGACAATACAACACAGTGCAGAAAAGATGCAATTTGCATGCTGGATAACGAAGAAATGAATACAGACACATACTCATATTTTATACTCATTATTGTTGACAGCAGTAAAAAATATTTTGTAGCTCAACAACATTGGGAAGGACACCCTCAGCTGCATTTCCATGGCAACACCAAACACTCTTATATTGTTGATAGCTACATCAAAACCAACAAAAAAAAAAGGAAATGTGTTGTATCCATGGCAACAATGGTTACGTAAATACACCACACAACGTAACACTGTAGTACACTATCTATCTTGTTTTAACATACAAACACTGAAATTGTGGGGATCAACTGTGTTCATCCTGTACAGGTCTCCTCAGAGCTCAGTACTGGCCACAGGAACATCAACATTGACAATGCAGCTATTGCAGTTTGACAGTAATTTTCCTAGACTATAATACTGCAGGGTTGGAAAACACCCTAATTGAAACAGAATATTTCTTTCATCCTACATGCTACATACCGGTTACAGGCTGTCAAGCTCATGCAAAACTTCATGTTATAAAATTTGGAGCTTCTATCAACTGCAATTCATCCATAGCACCTGCTCGTTTTCATATTATGTGTTGAACTTCTAATTTGATTAAAAATATAAACGCTCATATAAGAAACACTGGAAACCTGCTGCAAGTAAAAGTGTCCCTATATATGACAAAAAGGCATACAGGGGACTGGTGGTATAGCTACAGACATTCTTTACCTCAGCACTAGATGGAGGTCAGTGGTCTTGAAGCCAGCACTGAATAAGAGGCTGGGTTGGCTCCAGAGGTGGTCTAGATGCTCTGAAGGGAAAAACTAATAATTCTAACTCCTGCCAGGAATCAAACCATGATTTCTCAGTCATCAAGTCTGCACACTGGACAACAAAGATGGACAGGAACATGGAACGTTTAAACCAAGTCCTACATGAACTCCTGTAGCCCAATCCTAGCATTATTCTAAGAATCCTCTTGTGCAAAATAAACACCTTATTTACATAATGTTGATTATCCCAGAATATTATACCATATTTGACTACTGAATGAAAATGAGCAAAATAAACAAGCTTTAAGGAATAAATATTTAATATATAGTATAATCGTCTCAGGAGGAAGCAGGCAGAACTCAATTTCCTGGGCAAAAGTTGAATATGGTTCTTCCAAATAATCTGATTATCCAATTGCAAGCCTAAAACTTAAGTTTTCACTTCCAGGGGAAGATAATCAGCATAGGTTAGATTTAATGCACTGGGTAGTATAGCTGAAGCAAATTTCAAAACTTTAGTTCTGGTTGGATTTTAGGTGAGCAGGTTCGCCTGGAACCATTTAGACATATGATTTAAAACATGATTAGATCTTTGAAGTAGCTGATCCTGCGAATTAGCAGTAATCAGTATGCCAGTATCATCCACAAACATTATTACAACTGAGATTTTATTTATTAAGATCGGGAAATCACTAATGTATAGACTATATTTACAAATCACAAACAATATACAGGGTGTTTCACGACTTTAGGGCATAACTGCAGGAGGTGATTTCCTAGGTCTTTGTGATCAAAAACGTTCATATAAACATGTGTCCGATTTTGGACGGTTACGGAGTTATGACCGT
>Ga0123352_10008983_pt1 | contig 15601 bp, 8 predicted proteins | sample TergutLab28metaG_FD_89700 | JGI IMG/M metagenome (GOLD analysis project Ga0123352, IMG submission 89700) | Labiotermes labralis P1 segment gut microbial communities from Petit-Saut dam, French Guiana - Lab288 P1 | ecosystem: Host-associated > Arthropoda: Insects > Digestive system > Gut ... | reverse complement strand
TTTTTTCAATATTAAAAGGTATTAATAAGAAAAAAAGGTCGGTGATTTTTGTTTTTTGGTTTCATATCTTCCACCTTTTTTTGTGGGATGCCCCCAATATTTTTTTATAAGTAAATATTTTTAGTGTTTTTTTTTTTTTTTTTTAGTTTTATTTTGTATTGCTATGGAAAATGATTTTCTGGTTCTTTTGTTGTAGGTGTAAATTCTTTGATGCCAATTCCAAGCACAGTGACATTTTACAATGGCATTGGAAAAGTTAATCATGTTAAACTAAAGGAGTTTCTGAAGGAAAAAGAAAAAGTAGGTTATTGAAACCTGTTTTTATACCCTTATATGAGTGATATTAAATACTGAATTATTAGGCATTCTTCATTCATAGTATACTGCAAGGGTCACCAAACCCTTTTGGGTGTCAGGCAAGTATGAGAAGCTTGTAGTTCATAGTGGGCACTGTGTGACTCCCTTCTGCCACCAAAAAGCAATAGTTGGTTAGTTAACAAATTGCTTGACACCTTGTGTTCTGCATCCACATTTTTTAAAAACACTCTTTTAGTACTGAGTGTCACTGAAATGTCACATGAGTAATATTTTTTTTAAGAATATGTTGCCATTCTTAACATATAAGGACTTTATTTCCTAAATTCCCTGAAAACAGTCTCATATCCTTGCCATGGGTCCAAGTGTTGGTTCACTGAACAGAAAATTAAGAACTCATTTCGAATATTATAAAATTCTGATGGGCACCTAAAATCTCCTCCAAAGCACCATGATTCTCATGGTCATGCAGTTGACAGCTTAATGTGAACAGCGTAAGGACTTATGAGCCTGTCATTGACCTAATATCTGCAACATTTCATTCATTGAATTACAGTGGAATTCTATATTAAGGACATTTGTTGAAGCGGAAACTTAACTTGATATTCCCATTCCATTTTGGTCAGCCAGAGTACACAATCTCACTTCTGGGGGCAGGAGTTAAATTTAAATTTGTCACCTCATCCAGAATTGTGACCTTTTTATTTTAAAATACATATTTTTTTCTGTTTTAGGAAGTGGTTGGTTGGTACAGCTTCCGGCGTAATTCTGTACTTAGCCCACACCTTCGAGAAAAGCTTTTACATAAAGAACTTTGTTCATCATTGTCTCATCTATCATCAGAACATTTCACTATGTGTCTCCTTAACACATCAGTGTCAACCCAAGGTTCAACCCATGTCTTTAATCATAAATTTTTACGCTACCGTCATAGGTAAGTGGAATTACTGACTATGTAAGTAACTAACTAGCCATTTTCATGGAGCACAGTTCTTCTTGGAAAGCTAGTTGCTCAGCTAGTCGAGAAATTCTCTGCATTTTTTGGAAGCGACAGGTTCATTACCTTGCTCGTGAGAATTTGTCACTTGCCCCTGTCCTGTGCTAGATGAATCCAGTGCACTCCCTCCCAGCCTGTTTGGATCTTGCTGGAAAGTGTTGTGTAATGGGAAGAATTTTTTATGTTGGTATGAGGATGTGGTTATGGGGCCCTGGCATACCAGATTTCTTTAGAGGTGTATGTGTATGTCAGATTGTGTACTCATTTGGTAATTTATGACATTGATAATGGATCTTGTTAAATGTACCATTTGCTTTTTACTTCATACCTGTTTGGTTTGCTTTTTCTGTGTGCAGTAGTGATTCAAGTTAATCTAGAGCAGAACTTTTTACACTTTCATGATAATGTAGTATCTTTTGTCATTCAAGTTGCCTTTGCACCACCTGTCATTCCTGCAAAAATGTACATAGGTATTGTAGGTACGTGTTAGGTTATAACTACAAATATTGAGCTGAAGTGTAATATGCACATGTGCACCATGAAAGGGAAGTTGTGAAGACCCGTGTCGTATCCAATCTCATAGGCACAGTAGCTCCTTCATTGTCATGATTAGCCTACACTTGGAAGACGAGGGTTTGTTTTCTATCAGAGGAATGGATTTTTCTGTTTGCCACCATGTCTGAACTGGATCTGGCGCCTACTCAGCCCTCTTTCCAGTTGTTTTCGGGAGAAAAGTTGCAGGGGAATGAAGGCAACAACCCACCAAGTGTCAAGGTTATGAATGTATGGAACTGTACCTTGGTTCCCAATTTGTTGTTGCACGGTGCGTGGTTTGCTCCGAGACTGCTTTGCTTGACTTTTTACCATTTTATACTAACAGAAACCTAAGAAATTGTTGGAAAATAATTTCATGTAAAATACTGAATCTCAGAAGATTTGAAAATTACTGTAAAGCCAGCAGCACTTATATTATACATTGTAGTATAAAGGTGTGTATTATGTATAATTTGATAGAATAATAATAATAATATACATAAAATGGCCTGAATGTGAAAGAGGAATGCTGCCTACTTAACTGCAGTGTTTGTTAACAGGTTTTGTACTGTTTTCTTGGCCATCAGTACAAAGATGTTTCTATTTGGGTTTATACTCGTAATTGGTATTTTTTAATTAAAATGCACCACTCATCTGGAGTTGTGCAAATCTTTTCAGCTGCAGTTTTCTTGGTTATTATAGAGTGAGTAATGATAATTTTTACCACTGTTTTGGGACAACCTATCGGTCCAATCTTTAAGGGTCAAGAATTTTTTACCCTTAAAGATGGGACTGATAGGTTGTCCTGAAACGTCAGTAAAAAAATTGCCATGACTCATTTTGTAATAGCCCAGAAGAGCACAGTTCTCATCTTCTTCACGGCAGAAGCCTGAAATCATGCTTGTTGGGCTGATGTTTATCAGAATTATATATATTGCATCAATTTGTACCTCACAGAAAACACAGTCTGTGTCCATTATAAAGATCAGTCTACTGATGCAGCACAGGGAAATCAGTGATGTGATATTTATTGTGAAAACAATACAAAAAACATAAATACACTGTGTGGCAAAATGCAGGGTTTTTTTAATATTTTGGTAGGTTGTGGTTAGAGTTATTACTGGGCTTTGAAAAGTTAGAATCAGGGAGGAGCTGGGTGGCAGATTGCTCTACCCAGCAGATGATGGTTATCCTGACCAGCTAAGTGGACCAAGTTTAATGTTGGCTTTTGAACCAGGATGGGTGCCATATTTCTCACATCATACAGTTTGTGTTTTAAAGGTTGGAGAGAGGAAAAATTGACTTTGGATGTAGCTGGATTACCTTGGCTGAGAAGATTGGCAGTGGCTGTGAAGGCTACTAAAACTGTAGCTGGAGCCATTTGTCACAGACTTGTATTTGCTGCCGTGTCAAGTAGCACCGTTGATCATTTCCTTTGCCAGATATATTGTTTGTTTATTTTTTATTTATTTATTTTTTATTTGTTTCAGGATGTTTGAAGCTCTCCCTGTTCAGATTCACAATCTGGGCGAAGCTCCACAATCAGAGTACAAGTTAGTTCCTAGCACAGCATGCATGTCTGATTCTTTCAACAGTATAATTTCTTCCTTAAGGTAAGTTTATATACTTTTGACATGTGAGAGACAGTAGCCTGTTGTCACCACACTAATTCATTACAAAGCCAGAGTAACAGAGTTTTACTTCATTGCACCTGAAAAACCTGTTCCTGTGTTATGAATTATTGCTGTCATGTAAACATGCCAAGTCATGCATGTGCCAGACCTGCTCACCATCTGTCCTTTCCTTCTCATGGTTAATTGATGTCTGTAATGTGTTTTTTGTTGTGTACTGTACTTAGAATGCAGGCCTGTTTTGTGTTATCTTGAAACATTGTCTTCAGCATGACTTCGAAGAAAATATGTAGTCTGTAAATGTATACATACAGTAGCATTCTTTTAATCTAGCACTCCTGATAGTTCAGCACTTGAATGAAATAATCCCAAGACCTGAAGGTCTGCTGTCCTTAACTTCCATTGCATGTGCTCATTCTGTGATGTTATCTTGGGTTATGTACACCTTATAGAGCCCAGTGACCTATTATAATGGCTTAAAAAGATCCAAAAATGAGTATACAACATGCTGCTGGCAAGAAAAAACATTTAACTTTAATGATTGCTCAGAAACATTAAATAATTCAGAGGCTTGAAAAGTGGTGAAAACTGAAGAGAGTTTATGGCTTCATACAATACTGGATGAACAGCCTATGACATAAAGAAATGGAAGGACCAGTTATGATTGTTTATGGCATCACGTAAAAGTGTGAAGGGCCTTTTTAAGTGACAGACATTGAAACAGCCAAAATTAGCACAGTTTGACAGGGTGTTGTATGAGCAGTTTACAGTGGTGTGTTGTGAAGGAAATCCTGTGACTTGGCCTATGATAATTGAAAGAACTAAGCTTTATGAAGTACTCAACACAGTTGATTGAGCCACTGTGCTACAACCCAGAATGTTGTAGGCTTGATTCCTGATGGGGTCATGGGATTTTTCATTGATTTAATATCTGTCTGGCTGCACTATGGCCCTAGGGGCGACTCATCATCCAACAGAAGTGAGTATCATGGATGTCTTCTGGGGGTAAAGGCGTCTAGTGCGTAGGTCTCACAAGCTTGCCACCTGTCTGTGGCGATTGTCTAGAAATTCTGTGTCTGTCAACCTGGAGCTGTCAGGGTGTGTCCAGGCCTGTGTAGAGATAGCTGTTTAAGTATTTATGTGATGAGGAGGGTATTAAGAAAAAATTACCTGTTAGAACTTAGGTCAGTATAATTTGTGTCTAATAATCTAGAATATTTGATATTCCAGCACCTTTTGGTTCCCATTGGTGCCAGATTAAAGGAATTCTGCTGTATCTGCATATTGTGATTACCCGCATTCTTGAATCTCAGCTCCTCCTTCCTGCTCTATCTATTGGTAAGGCAGAGTATTCTGTCCTATCTGTGGAAGAGCAGGGCCACTGTTGCTTGTTTGAGGGTGTATTTTCATGGTGCAAAATTTTAGGAGGAGTTAAGGATGATGAAATAAGTATAAGTGGACCAGTAAGATAAGGACTTTTAGATGGAGGGATTAGATAAATAAATCAGTGTTCAGTTTGCATGTTTATTATGCGCTGTATATTGAAAGGTTTTTAGTTGGTGTGTGCCTAAAGGGCCACCCATACTGAATTAATGTGAAATTAACTGTACAGATGTATGAGCCTAAATCACACAGCATATTTGTATGAATATGCCTAGCATGATTTTCAGTGTACTGCCAGTACTTTTTCGGCTGTTTGTCAAACCGACATGTATTTTTCATCATTTATAAGTTTATAACTTTGTTTTATTAACAGGTGAAAATGTTTCTTTTACATTATTGGGTGCCTGTAACAAGAGTGTGATATAAACCACAGTCATACAGTTTGTTCTTTTATCACTGATGTCCATCCTGTCTTTGGAGTGTCTATGCTGTGTACCTGCTGTTTTATATTATTGGAGATGTACTGTCTGGCAGAATTCTGCATGGGACCTTGGCCTATTTTGCAATTGCTGTAGTTGTGAGAATGCAATGTGGTGTTTCTCTAGCTTCACATTTAACACCATACTGATTAATCATGAAAAGAAAGTTGTCTGTAGGACACATTTGCCTTTCACCATACCTGCACAGAATTATAATTTTTTGGAAACCAATTTTTGTACTTTGTGGAATCAGAAATGTCAGGGAAGTTAAGTTTGTACACAAAGATCAGTCCATCTGTAACCAGTGTATAGTTTTCAGATTGTAATGTGGAAGGTGTAGTGAAATCAGAAAGCTCCTTTCTTTTTTCCATGTTTTTGAAACATTGTCTCATTTTTCACATTCATTTGTGTGTTCATCAAGGTCAGTGATATTATTGTCAACAATTTTATCATCATTATGTAACAGAACTGTAATTTGTGCAGGGCTGGTCATGAAAGGATTTCAGATGCCTCTTTAGTGTGTAACATCCAGAGAGCCTTGCAGGAGCATTTGCAGAACCTTATAAATGATATAGAGCACTCAGAGAGAAGAATAACCGAACTGGAGAAAGAGGTCGATGCTCTTAGACTGCTGCAGGGACCAATTTCAAATGGTATGTGCATAGGAAGAGTAAACATTTGCCCTGCCACACCATCCCTGAGACTCTGGACACTAGAACGGCTTGACTTGTGGTCAGTTCCACATTATATACTATAGATTCTCCACCGCTACTGCCTATACACCATGTTTACAGGACATAATCTGAAGTATATAAATATGCATTGCTTTTTGTGTGACAGTATGCAGCAGAGTGGCTCACTGGTTCCTTTATTTATGGCGATGCATTTGATGAATATTATATATTCATATCTCGTGGAAAATAGATCTGAGTTGTTGTTTTAATTCTAGCAATATTTTTTGGTATGAAGCAACATCAGTAAATATTTTTTATGTGTATATATACACAAAGACCAGGGGCATATTGAACTTAACCTGCTGTTAATGTTAAAATGGACGGTAAATTACATAGTGTTGCCATAAGTTCTTTTACAAGGATTTTGTGACCTAGAGGGAAAGTGAAACAGAACATACACTTTTCGAGCCAAATAATTTATTAGCAATAGTTTTAAGTTTTTATTTATAATAATGTCACTCAAAATGGCCGCCCTCTGCCCCGACGCAAGCCTTGAGATGCTCCAGCCACTCTGCTCTTGCGGCACACACCATCTCCCAGGGGATCTGTGCTGCTGCTGTCACGAGGGATCTCTTCAGGCCGTCCAGGTTGTTGTGACGCTTTCAGCAAGACATGTCCTCCAAAACAGCCCACAGTTTATAGTCCAGGGGGTTGAGGTCTGGACTCCCCAAGGGCCAATCCTCAGTGTGGATAAATGCTGGAACGTTCCTCCGCAGCCACTCCTGAATCGTCTTGGCCATGTGGACAGGAGCTGAGTCCTGCTGGAAGACCCATTTCTGACCACTGAAGACAGTTATGTTAAGAGGTTTCACAACTTGTAGCACAACCTCTTGATACACTTGGGCACCAGTTTTCACACCTTTCTTGCAAAAATGAAAGGGTGTCACCCCCTGATGGGACCCCCCCCCACCAAACCATGATGTACGAAGGGTGATGGCCTCCTGCACCCTCGAACGCACCTCAAGGGACTTTTGAGCACAAATCTTGTTGCACTGGTTGTTACACTGCTCCTCAATGGTGAAAATTCGTCCATTAAGGGGATGTTTTTATGTCCGTTCTCGGTGTGCCACTGGAGGAGACACTTTGCTCTTGTCTGTGGGATCTCCTTCAAGGCAGGAGTAAGGAGGTGTCCCTTTGAGTGGAGGTGCGCTTTCATGTGTAGATCATCCCTGATGAGGCACGACTTGATTGAGTCAATATGTTCAGCTTTCGGGACATGATCTGCTGTTTCCAGAGTGGATTTCGGCGAATCCGCACCCATACAGTTTTAGTAGCGCCTTCAGCCGTAACACTTTCAGGCGTCCTGAATGAGCCCTGTCTTCAACCCTCCAGAGTTCCTTATGATGTTTAATTGCCCGATAAATGAACATCTGCGAAATTTTCAATGGTTTTAAGATTTTGAAAATTTGAGAATGGGATTTTCCATAATTGGGAAGGGCAATCACAGCCACATGGTTTTACTTGACACCCCACTCTATGTGGATGCTGTGATAGATGAGAGCAAACTGTCTTGGCACAAGTACCTGAAGGGACAATAGTCCAAAAGCAGCCATCCTTACAACCCTCCCGCCTCATTGTCTCCAGCTTTGGACAACATGAAAGTTGTAACAGAACTTACGGCAGGACTATGTAAATTTGTGGGAGGCTGTGGTTTGGATTAATCAGACTCAGGAAAGGGACATTCAGTAGACTCTTTTGAACATGGTGAATCTTTGTATTCCATAAACTGGGGACTTTCGTGACTAACTTGTGCAGCTGTTGGCTTCCCACAAACTGCTGCTGCATAGAGTTAGTATGTGCCATTGTATTTGTTGTTGAGACTTCATTTTTAAAACTGTTGCAGAAATTCTGCTGCCAAATATACTGCAAGAAGAGATACCCAGTGCAGGTAACATCAGTAACAGTATCAGTAGTACAAACCCATCTGTATCAGCTGATAATGTGGTCCCTGCTAAAGTCACAAAAAATCAAGGCAGCCATAATGCTGGTGTTGAAAGCAACCGCTTGAAGGTTTCAGCAAAGGAAGAGGTTGTTGGTGATAACTCCTCTGATGCATTTGCATTTGTAACGGAGATGAAGATTCAGATGAGCCAGCCAAAGAATGCAACATCACCACCTCCTGTTGAGCTCTTTAGTGTCAGCAGCAATAAACATTCAGGTGAACACGGGAGGGGAATTGGACGAGGAATTCGTAGATCCCAACAGTCAAAAAATGCAGATGTCACAGATAATTCTGCGAAAACCCGACATTCTTCACAATCCCAGGCATTGGACACTGCATCTTCAACAGCTGTACAGGGTGCCTTATTGAATATGAACAATGTAAACTCCAAACCCCGTGGTTACGCACAGGCTGTTAAGAAATCAGGAACTTCAAATAGTAGTGTAGTTACCAAATCTCCTGCACCGTCACAAGTTATTCCAGTGAAAACAACTTCAACAAGTGGCTCGCCTTCAAATTCCAATTCCCAGAAATTTTAACTTGGCTGGGGATGAAAATTTTGTTACAGGGCACATGAATACAGGTCAGCACAAACATATTACTAGGGACCTGGTGGTGAAAGTGTACAACCATATTACTTTCACATTGTATTGTTGGCTAATGCTAAGTCATAACAGTGCCAGCACAAGGTCTATTTAAAAATGATATGGGTGTCATGTTTAGATTGTAAGTATAATAATTTTCAGTGTTGAGCAATATTTTCATACCATCATTGGATATTGTCTTGGTATGTGTGTGGTGGTAATGATGATGATGAACATTATTATTATTATTGTATTAATATAATTTAGAAGCCAAAGACTGCCATGTTTTGTTATGAGACAACACAAGTTACTGGGAGGAAGGGAAAAGGGTGTACCTGTTGTGAATATGATAGTTTCACTGCTAAAGTATGTTTATGTTTTATCCTTTGTTTTGCTGTGAAGGCAGTAACAAAAATTATTTATTTAAAAAAAAATCATTAGTAACAGTACTGAGACAGGGTTCTTAAAAACAGGTACAGTGAAATTTCAGCATAACACACACATGTTGGCTGTCAAATCATACTCCTTCTGATGGAATTTCAGGGCAGTGAAAGATGATACAGAAATAAAGTGTTATTAGCTTTCAGCAGAATATTAACTACACATGACAAAGCCTGTGGGCAGAGTTGTATGACTGTACTGTCCGTGACAGACATCAAGCACACTGTTTTCCTCAAGCTCCACTGTTCTTCTTTGGAGTCATTAATTTACCTCATTTTTGTCTTAATTTTGTATACATGTAAACTCTGAGTTATGCTGTTCTGATATAATTCTGTTAACAAGTAGGAGGAATTCCTTCATTTCACATCATTTTGTATCCTGTGTTATGTGGTTTTGAATTTGATTGCTTCAAACTCTGGTCTGTATATGCCCCCTGTTTACTGTATTACAAACTACCATTAAAAGTGTGGCTGTAGTTGATACCATAAAGTCTGTAATAAGTGGAACAGTGGCAAAAAGCAAAGCTTGGATTGTGTTCAAATAAAATACTGTTGTGTGGGCTGTAAAACTTTTTTATTGCTTGACATACAATTGATGTTGAGTAAAAACTGCACAACCTGTTGATTTCATATTCCATGGGATGTTTTTATTTATTTATTTATTTTTTTTTTCAGGATCAATGCAGGCTAGTCACTGGCATGAGAAAAACACTTGGTCTATATCGTTTTGTCAGTACTATTATTTAAGTTAGGTTTGTAATCCAAAACATTGTGTTTAGGAATACATCCCACTTTCATAACACAGAAATAATGTATATGGACATGCATCTCCACTATAATTTTAATCCACATCACAGTTTCTAGGAACACATCACAGACATAAATTGGAGTGTTCCTATACATAATTATAAAATGTTATGCTGAAAATTCAGGAAGGCAAATTGTACAATATTACTGTAATTTGTGTGCCAAAGAAGTTTTCAGTATTTGATGCTGACAGCTGAATTGAACTCCTTGATTGGAGGGAATATACACACTTAACTGTTACATACTCTGCCTCCTTCAGGCTAACTGTTTCAGCTCAGATAATGCTGAGATATATGTAGCTTCGTTCATCTGAAGTTAATGAGAATCAAATTACTGGAAATGTCCATTTGGATCTCCCAGACTGAGAAATGTAAAGAAAGTATTGTAGAAAGACAGGACTTCCCCATGCGCATTTCATTTGACAGTGCCTGTAATTACGAAATAAAGAAGGTAACTGTGGAATGGTTTCTTTGATAGAACATATGACATAACATGTTTTCTTTCTTTTTTGTGTGTATTTAAGATTATTATTGCTAGTAAGGGATGGGAAATGAAGGAAAATTCAAAATTGTGACAAAATAGAAAACCTACTCTTGGGGAGTCAGAAGAAGTCACCCTCATTCTGTGTTAGATTTGCACTCTTGCAGTATTTTCATGTGCACTCATGAATGTTTATGTGAGTCCAAGAACCCAGAGACCTTAAGTGAAAGTAAACACCATGAAAAACAAAAATTGTACCTCAAATTACAATACAGATGCATATGTATGTGCACACTTGTATAGTAATAAAGTTACAATGACATTTATATGATCAGGGGGCAAGTGGAAAGGTATACTCCATATGCATTCTCTGCAGTTTTATGTATCTCATTGTTTATGTATTGCTGATACAAATCTTGCAGGGGGCACAACATTGAATTTTTCTTTGTGTCATTTTGTAGTCTCATTGATTTAAACTGTGTATGGGGATAGCTCTCTTTTGAAGTCTTGTACTTCAGTAATTTCATATGTACTGCTTGGTCACCATGTCCTTTTATCATTCCTACAGTCTAACATACAAATGGGGACTGAATATTATAAATTTATTCATACATGTTACTTCTCAAGGAACTTAATTTTCTTTTAACGACTTATGTATAATATTTCTGTCATAATTTTCCTTCCATATTATAAATATATATTTCCTCCAACAGAAAGATGATTGCCAGCAGTCCAATTCAATTGTTTGCTGAGTTACTGACATAACGTAATGAACTTATTATTTCCCTTACATTTCATTAAATATTCAACATATGAGAATATGTTCCAAGTTTTAGACATTGAGGACTGTATTTTGTTATGTATAAACATTTGGTTCTAAGAAAACTCATAGTTTGATTTTAAGCTTTCTCTGAAATAGTGTTTATATTGACATGTTACATATACTCTAGTGAAATGACCTGCACCACCACCTAATTTTTTTCACAATTCATTGATTTGCCTGCCCTATTGTCATTCCTCTCCCTTCTTTCATTTCCATTTTTCCTTATGCTAAAGACAGGTTGGGGAAGTGCTCTTTACAACATGCTGTTACTGGAGAACAGCAGGGAAAAATATCAGCCACACTGTATACTATGTTATTGCTACATCTTTCACAAGGTGTGCATATTTTGTGTATAAGCAACATACATACATACACTGACTTATACATTTGTATATGGTGTGAAAATTGACATTTGTCAAGAAAAGATGCATTGAAGCCATATGATAATCACTGCAACCTGTGAGACATTGGGAATAAATGCATCCTCTGTGAACACAGACACACATCTTAGTAACTGACCAACTTAATGCACAGAGTTACTAAGATTATACTGAGATGCATGGTCAGCAAAATATAAAAACAAGACAGACACATGTAACTGGATTTTATACATAATTGTAAAATGACAACACTTAGTGTAGACAACCAGTACAAACTTTCATTGAAGTTTGTGAACTAACAATGTCCTGTGCAGAGCACTCATAAAATGACTGATGTGCTACTTACAACCATACATACAGTGGCTCATGAGCTCTTTTCTCTTTATTGCAAATCTTCCTGAAATATTACATTCACAGTACACTGAGCTTAGAAAGATCCTAACATATTTTTTTTTAAATATCACAATAAATATGAAACATAGAATGGAGCAACTCCTCAACATCTGCCCTGTTTGAGCTATTTTGGTAATTTGTACAAGGGTTATCCAACAATTAAAGATACAAAAGTGGTTTAGAGTTCCAACTGTGAAGTTTTATACCATCCTGCTCACAGCCCTTACTTTGGCTACAAAATTTTCCATTTGTCTTCGCATTCAAAGAAACTTCTGGCAGCCAGAAGTTTCATTAAGAGGTGAAAAATGAAGATACTACATGGTTGTGTGTGCAGGTGGCGGAATTCTGTGATGTCAGAATACAAAAACTCATACCCAGGCTAAACAAATGCCTTGACAAAGATAATGATTATGTTTAAAAATAGCTAAAGGTATGTGTTAAAGAGTTTTTTTGCCTCATTTATATAATAAATATTTTAAACACATTTTATTGCATTTGTATCTTTACTTTCTGGATGTCCAACGTAGCTCAGTTTAAGATATGAACAAAACATGTAATACCACTGGACAACAATAAAGGTAAAGTCCTTGTGCAGGCCATGAAGGCATATGGGGGAGTGGATATACAGCTCCACCCATTCTTAACTTTACTGCGTGATGGTGGTGAGTGGTCAGATTCACACCCTGGCCACTTCACACCTGGGGACATGGTCCCTAGTACCCACTGAATTGGAGGCTGGGTGGGCACCAGAGCCACTGCGGACACTGCAGAAATGTGTCCTGTCCCTGCTACAGATCAAACTACAATTCTTCAGTTGCCAGCTCATAGCCTATTTACTACATATACCAACTATGCCGTGCCATTCCCTTGGACTACAAATGCTTTTTTCTCTTTCTGTTTAACTGTTGCAGTGAGTAGTCTGTCCTGCAGTACTGCTACAGTTATCAGTTTGTTACCTGATGAAGAGAAGAACTGACCACCTTCCACTTACCAAGCCATACTGACAAGTCAAGTATGCATGTTATTTATTATATGCCATTGTCATTCAACAATAGAAAGAAGGTATGAGTTATATAATCAGTCCAATGCAAAACTTTACATCTGCAAGTTATTTGTAGCTCCTTCAGTGATGAAATAACAATTGCTGATTGTATGCTTTTATGACATTTCAGAGGAATACGTGATTTTGATTATTACTATTGCTGGCATGTCATATTGCAACATACGTACATGTCCATGAAAAAAGAAAAGTATCTTCGAGATAAATCCCAACATGTAAAATGTTTGCCCCTGATTTAAGGTAACTGTGAATGCTGATGTAACGGAAAACTGCCTCATTTTAATACAAAAGGTAGTTGTTTCACTCAGATTTGAGTCAAGTCTTGGAAGAGTGGTTTTCATCTCCTATGAAGGCATCTATTGAGGTATCTACCTTTTCTTTCTCTTGGTTAAACAACTTTGTCCCTGTCACTGTGTTTCATCTTCATCTGTTAAGTATGTTTGTAACTCATGTTTTATTCAATTCGTTTTTATCCAATTTATTCTTCCACTTTGAAAATATTAATGCTGTAGGTTCAAGCCTTCTGGGATGTTACAGCATGTCAGTAGGGGAATAGTTTCTGACATTTTGAAAGGTAATAGTGCCTTCATCTTCAGAGTCAAGCAATCTTGGATGAGTCTTTGAAATATCAGGAAGTATTTACCCATTGATACAACATAACATTCCAGAAGGCTTGAATCTTCAGCAACACTGTTGTTAGGAAGTAATACCTCACATTGCTAAAGCTCTCTTTATATATGCTTACTTAACAATTTAATAATCATTAACCAAGAAAGTGTCTGAGCATTACACTTTTGTTTCATTCCTGTTTATCCATTCTTACCTCTCACTATGAAAATGTTAATCTACATCTTGGCTTCATATAAGTTAACTTAAACAATTATGTCACGCAACTGTATCAGTATTACTGTGACCTGCTTCATTTTTTTATTTATGTTTTAAACAAGTGTCTCAGATAATCATGCACTTATATCCAATATTGCACAGAAATTTTAAGAGGAAGTCATTGGGCATTAAACAATGAAAGGAAAATGGAAGAAAAAAAAAGTTTTCTTCATTACACACAAAACTTCAGTTTTATAAACAAGATTTAAGAACATTATATAATTATTACAGGCCTACAACATAGTATTTTCAAAAATATCCAAGCCAGGTCTATACAAAGTTAAAGTAAGGGAACAAAATATAAGTAATACTGAACAGTATAATCACAGCACATGTTCTTAACACACTTTCATCAGTGAAACCTGAACTTAAAATCTGACGCAACACAAAAATAAACATTGTGTGTAAACTCAGCTAAGAACAGAGGTCATGTATTCAAACTCTTCCTATCTGAAGATATAGGCATTAGACAATTCACAGTAAATCAATGGGATTGCTGGGCATACCAGTCACTTCCCAGATTGTGGCTGCTAATCTTCGGGACTGTTCCAGTACACATGATGAAGTGGCAAGGCCTAGATGGATACAGTACAACTCATAGCAATGGATTTTGCAAAGTGAGGTCTTGGGGAAGCATACCTCTGCCAGTTTCCTGTGAAAAGTCAATGAAGTGAGTGGAGGACAATTAGTAATTTGAATTTGGACTAGGAAATTTATTTTTTCTCCTCATACACTTGGAATCAGAAAAGCAACTGGTGCAAAACCAACCTCTTCTCCATTGTTTTAGATTAAGGATTGCAAACCAGAAAGGGTTTTGGATGTCACAATATTTTTAAAATATTTAAAATGATTGATTGTTTGTCGATTCGCAATTATGTGGTAATTTCTACTTCATTAATCAGTCAAGTGGTGGTGACTTCTGTTTACACCATGCTCAGGCATCAAATTGATGTTGTATATAAATATAGACATTTTCTAAGAAAATTACTTATTATTCCATAGGTACTTTCTTAGGTGTTCGAAAAATTGCAAAAATGACGACTAGCTTTGTCGTGTCTGTCTGTCTGTCTGCATGGAACAACTTGGCTTCCACTGGATGGATTTTCATAAAATATATTTGAGTATTTTTCGAAAATCTGTCATGAAGATTCAAGTTTCATTAAAAGCAGACAAGAATAAAGGGTACTTTACATGAAGACCTATATACATTTTTTATCATATCTCGTTCATTTCTTCTTAGAATGAGAAATGTTTCATACAAAAGTTGTAGAGAAAATCAAAACACATGTTTTATGTTCAGTAACTTTTTTCTGATAAGTGTGCCGTTTAGCAGATGTTGAAAAATATTGAACAGCAGGGCAGGCCACAAATGACAATATAGCACATGCACATTGCATGCTGGATAACTTAAGGCTACAAACACACATTCTCAGAATGTGTAATACTTATTGATTTTCCACTGCAACTATGGTTGCAGGAATGCACCTCACTGTTACGTTATATGAACATTGCCTGTCTTGTTGTGACACAGTATGTGCCAAACAATGTGTTGAAAAATGAGGTGTGAAAATGCAAGATGCAGTTATTCAAAATGTAATTGCTTCGCTGTGCATTCTCTGTATTCTTAAAGTGCCTTATAACTTTTTAGTTTTTCTGGTTTTTTGTCCCCCAAAAATGTTGGTGACTTGTGTTATAGGGGGTAAATTGAACTTGTAGGCCAACCCCCCCCCCCCA